>Ga0209092_10000199_pt1 | contig 57323 bp, 56 predicted proteins | sample FraStrMetagenome_FD_187446 | JGI IMG/M metagenome (GOLD analysis project Ga0209092, IMG submission 187446) | Marine eukaryotic phytoplankton communities from Arctic Ocean - Fram Strait ARC3M Metagenome (SPAdes) (version 2) | ecosystem: Environmental > Aquatic > Marine > Oceanic | place: Fram...
TCGTTCCGTTTTATATAGACCCTTGTCTTTGATTTCTTGAATTTCTTTTGAAAGATGATTTTTAATAGTACTATACATAGTTTTTATTTAAGAGCCCAAAATTAAACTTTTTTTAGTGTTATTCCATACATAGAAGAATAGATTAGTATTTTTTCTGAAATAGTGTATCCCATTTCTATTAAAGCAGATTCGTAACTATTTATTTGACTTTCATGCTTAGGGTGGAAGACTCCAGTTTTATAGTCTATTACGGTAATAGAACCTGATTTATTTATATTCAAACGATCTGGAATTAATACATTGCCTTTTCCTGTTATTATTTTTCGTTCTACCTCAATCTGATCTGTAGTATTAAAAAAATGGTTTAATTCTTTGTGGTATACAATTCCATTTAATATGTTTTTTAAATAATTCTTTTCTTCTAAAATTAAAGTAGGATGGTTTTTTATATCCTCTAAAACAAATGGCAAATCTTTCTCGTGGATAATATTTTCCATAAACTCATGAACTAAATTTCCTGAATCAATAGCTCTCTCTGAATCTGTACCCCATATAAAAGCATCTTTTGTAACTAAGTTTAAATCGTGTTCTTCTGGGGCTGTTGAGAGGTATAAGGGATAATTGGTTTTTTTCTCAGATTTCTTTTGTTTTGAACTGTTTTTCTGTGAATCCCCAAATTCATAAACCATCTTCTCTTCATCCCAACTATTGTTATGCTTTAAAAATTCTCCTAAAAACTGATTGTAGGTTTTTATTTCGTTGTTAGTAACTGTTCTTGGTTTATTTGCAAACACATATAATTGAACTGCAGCTCTTGTTAAAGCTACATACAATAAGTTAATATTATCCAGTTCTAATGTTTCTTTTTGTCGCTGATAAATAGTTGCTCCTTCCTCACCAAATTCTTTAATTTTGTTGATTCCGCAATAAAGTAAAGATTCTTCAAAATTAAGATTGTCATTTTTTAACTGATACCAATTTATAGGTTCATTTTCTTTATAAATAGCAAGATCTGCATAGGGAAATATTACCACAGGAAACTCTAAACCTTTTGCTCTATGTACAGTCATTAATTGTACTCCATTAATTTCTTCGTTAACTGGAATACTGGCTTTTTCTTTTTGAGCTTCCCATTCTTCTAAAAATTCAAGTTTATTGGAGTTTTGTTTTAAGCTAAAATCAAAAATCATATCCATTAAACCAAATAAGTAAGCATCTGCATTTTTAAATAATTTAAATTTTCTGATTACATATTCAAAACTTTCATAAAGAGGTTTTAATTGCATTTCTTCAAAATTGAAATCCAATTCGAACTTTAAATAACTTAAAAAATCTTCTTTATTTTTTAACGAACGAAAATAAGTGTGTTTTTCTTTAGAAATAGATAAATGATCATATAAAAATTCTAAAAAATTAATTTTTATTTCTTCATTATTTAAATACAGGCTTAAGGTTAAGCAATCAATTAAAAAAAGTACAACAGGTGAATGTTGTAATAATAATGTTTCTGAAGAGACTACGGTTATTCCCTTTTCTTGAAGAAAACTTCCCAGCACAATACCATCTGCTTTTTTACGAGTAAGAATACAAATATCCTTTTCTTGAAAATCATTTTCTAATAAATTTAAAATGGTTTCATATACCTTATACGTATAAAGTTCATGCGATTCTTCCTTGTTCTTAAAATTTAAAAACTCAAGCTTTACATAACCTCCAGCACGATTAGTGCTTTTTTGTTCATTCCCTTTTTTATAGATGTCTTGATGTAAGGAACTTTCAAAATGTGTTGATATAAATGTGAAAAAATTATTATTAAAATCTACTATTTCTTTGTGAGACCTATAATTTGTTGGTAAATTATATATATATTTCTGTATTGGGAATGGATTTTCAAATGTAGTTAGTCCAATAAATTGTTCAGGCAATCCGCCTCGCCACCTGTAAATTGATTGTTTAGCGTCTCCTACCAACATAAGACTTCCTTGTTCACCATCTTGAAATTGTTGCGTAATGGTATTATTTATTAAAGGGACCAAATTTTGCCATTGCAACAAGGAAGTATCTTGAAACTCATCAATAAAAAAATGCCGATACCGTTCTCCTAATCGTTCGTAAATAAAAGGGGTTGGCTGGTGTTTTATTTCAGAATTAATAAGCTTATTAAAATCTGAGATTGGCACTATGTTTTGTTCTTCTTTGAGCACATCAATTTCTTGATTTACAAGGTTGATAACCGATAATGGTGTGCTGCTTTTTTGTAATTCCTTAAATAATTGCTGTTGAAATACCAACCTCTTAATTTCAACATATTGCTCTAATAAAAAAGGAGTCAACGAATCTATTTTTAATGAAATATCTTTAGCTGTTGCTGCTTTATATAATAGTTTACCTCCTTCTTGTAAATTTTCAAGCAGTTTATTTCCATAAACATTATAATCCTCATTTATTAACTTCTCAAAGTGATTTGGAAGTGTTTTTCTCATAAAGTCCTCTGGCTGAAGTCCTTTATTTCGTATTTTTTGTAAAACAGCACTTGCTTTATCAGTTATTTCTTTAGAAAAGCTGATTTTTTTTGAAATTAACTGCTTTTTAAATTCAATAAAATCTAATAAGTTTTTCTTTTTCAACTTTTCTAAATGACTCGCATCATTTTCATTAAATATCAATTTCGCAGCCTTTTTAATATCTTTCGAGACATCCCAAGATTTATCTTCATCAATTTTTTCTAAAGAATATTCAATTATTGCTTTGGTAATTGTTTTATTTTCTCCTGCTTTTGAAATTAATAAGTCTACAGCTTGCGTTAACAACTTATCTATATCTAAGCTTACATCAAAATTTCCTGAAAGTTTTAAATCTCTTGCAAAAGTTCTAATTAATCGATGGTTAAAACTATCAATAGTTTCCAAGCTAAAACTTGAGTAGTTATGTAATAAATGATTTAATATTTTTTTAGATTTTAATTGAATATTTTCTAAAGTCAATCCTGTTTCTTCAACAATATGATTGACCATATCTGTTGGATCAGTAATTATTGTTTTTTTAGAAAAAGAAATAAGATTAGAAACGATTCTTTCTTTCATTTCTTTAACTGCTTTGTTGGTAAAGGTAATTGCTAGTATATTTTTATAATAACCTTCTTGGTTTGATTTTAGAATGATTTTTAAATATTCTTTAACCAATGTAAAGGTTTTACCACTTCCTGCAGCGGCATCGTAAATAACAAATGGAGGTCTAGTATTCAATAAAAAAAGCTTTCCGTAAAGATAATTAATTTGCTGATTTCAACAGACATATTAGAATAATCTATGAAACTATAAAAATGAAGTATTTACGTTTTATGTATTGCCCTAATTATTACGTATTTTTGGAGAAAGAACAATTTTAATTAAAAATATATAATTATGTCATTTACATTACCACAATTAAATTACGGATTTGATGCCTTAGAGCCAAATATTGATGCTAGAACGATGGAAATACACTATGGAAAACACCACCAAGGCTATACTAACAATCTTAATGGAGCAACTGAAGGAACTGATTTAGAAGAAAAATCAATTGAAGCTATTTTAAAAAACTTAGACATGAATAATGCCGCAGTTAGAAATAATGGTGGAGGGTTTTATAATCATAGTTTATTTTGGAAAGTAATGTCCCCAAATGGTGGTGGCCAGCCAACAGGAGAAATTGCGAATGCAATCAATGATTCTTTTGGTAGTTTTGAAGCATTTAAAGATTTGTTTTCTGCTGCCGCTAAAACACGTTTTGGGTCAGGTTGGGCATGGCTATGTGTACTTGAAGGAGGTGAACTAGAAGTTTGCTCAACTCCAAATCAAGACAATCCCTTAATGCCAGGTATTGGTTGTACTGGTACTCCAATTTTAGGACTTGATGTTTGGGAACATGCTTATTATTTAAATTATCAAAACAGGAGGCCTGATTATGTAAATGCTTTTTTTAATGTAATTAATTGGGATGAAGTTTCTTCTCGCTATACAACAAATAAATAAAGCTCAATTTGTAATTAAAAAAACCTCGCTTATATCGAGGTTTTTTTATGCTTTAATATTATTTGTCAAAAATTACTGTAAAAAGTGTAAACGCTGGTTTTAAAATAAGTAATATGGCCAAAAAATCCCCCAATCCCTTTTTTAAATTTGGGGCATAAAAAAAGGTAAACAAGTGTTCACCTTTTTTTTGCCCCAAATCTACCATTAACCTAACCTACTTATGTTATGGTATACTCAAATATAACATATTTAACACGAAATCATAGGTTTTTTCTTTTTTTTAGACCAAATACACTTTAAGTTCGGCAAAGTGTATTGTGTTGTAATTTAACATTATACATAAAAATAAATGGTAATAAAATGGCAAATACTCCCGCCTAATACAAACACATGGAAAATTGCATGATTATAATTTATTTTTTGAATACTATATAATAAAGCTCCAATAGTATAAGAAACTCCTCCTCCAAGAAGCCAATAAAACCCTTCAATCGATATATTATTTATGATTGGTTTTATTACTAATAAAACAATCCAGCCCATTAACACATAAGCTACTGTAGATGCTTTCTCAAACCTTCCTGTGTAAAAAAGCTTTAACACAATTCCAATAAATGCAATACCCCAGACAATTCCAAAAATTATCCAGCCTAATGAACCTTTTAGTGTTATTAAGGCAAAAGGAGTATAACTTCCTGCAATTAGAATATAAATAGAAGCGTGGTCAACTATATTTAATTGCCTTCTTCTTTTTGGATCTTTTGAATTATGAAATAATGTAGAAGCTGCATAAAGAATTATTAAACTAACACCAAAAATACTAAAGCTAATTAATCGCAATAAACTACCCTCATTAATAGCTTTAGATATTAAAAAAATAAGTCCTATTATACTTAGTAGAAGTCCAAAAGCATGGGTGTAAACATTCCATTTTTCTTCTGAGGGAGCATAATTTTTTATTGACTCTTTGCCTTTCATTTAAAGAGTGATTATTGACATTATTAATAGGCTCTTTCAGAGTTTCCTTCTATAAAATTAATAAATGCCTTATTTACTACTCTATTGCCACCCGGAGTTGGGTAATTACCGGTAAAGTACCAATCACCAAGGTTATTAGGACAGGCTTTATGCAGGTCAACTACTGATTGAAAAATTACCTTTACATCGGCTTTAATACTTTTTTCACTTATTATTTCAGCTATTTTATCTGAAATTTCCTCATCTGTAAAAGGGGCATACAATTCTTTAACATGATTAATTTGTTCAGGGTCTGGAGAAGTCTCTTGACTTTTACATTTAATATAGATAGCATCCACGATATTTTCTGTACCTCGATCTTTGTGCAATGCTAGAGCCGCTTGAAAAGCTATTAATGCTTCCAATCGAGCCATATCAATACCATAGCAATCTGGATATCTAATTTGTGGTGCCGAAGAAACGATCACAATTTGCTTCGGATTTAAACGATCTAACATTTTAAGAATACTCTTCTTTAAAGTTGTTCCTCTAACTATACTATCATCAATAATAACCAAATTATCTTCTTTTTTTACAACCCCATAAGTAACGTCATAAACATGAGCAACTAAATCATCTCTGCTACTATCTTCTGTAATAAAGGTTCTTAATTTTACATCTTTAATTGCAATTTTTTCAGTTCTAATTTTATGTGATAATATTTCTTGAAGTCTTTCATTTGTTAATCCTTCTTTTTCTTTAAGAATCGCATCGTTTTTTTGGTTGTTTAATTCATCTTGAGCAGCCTCTAACATACCGTAAAAAGATGTTTCTGCAGTATTCGGAATAAATGAAAAAATGGTGTTTTTTGTATCGTTCTTTATTGCTTTTAAAACCTTAGGCATAAGGAGTTTTCCTAAATTTTTCCTTTCCTGATAAATTTCGGCATCACTTCCTCTTGAAAAATAAATACGTTCAAATGAACATGATTTTTTCTCTAATGGTTCTAATATTTTCGAAATAGACATATATCCATCTTTTCTTAAAAGAATTGCATGGCCAGGATCTAACTCTTTAATTTTTTCAAAAGGAACATTAAATACTGTCTGAATTGCTGGTCTTTCTGAGGCCACTACTACTACTTCGTCGTCTTTATAATAAAAAGCTGGACGAATTCCAGCAGGATCTCTAAATACAAACGAATCTCCATGACCTAGTAATCCAGCCATTACGTAGCCTCCATCCCAATGAGTGGCTGATTTTTGCAGAATTTTTGCAAGATTTATATTTTCAACAATATATTGAGAAGTTTCGATTTTTGTTAGTCCTTTTAGTTTCCCCTTTTTGTATAGTTTTCTAACTGCATCATCTAAAAAATGACCTATTTTTTCCATGATAGTAATGGTGTCCGTTTTTTCCTTGGGATGCATTCCAAGATTAATTAAATCATTAAAAAGCTCCGTAGTATTGGTCATATTAAAATTTCCCGCAATAATTAAATTACGATGCATCCAGTTATTTTGTCTTAAAAAAGGATGCACATGCTCTACACTATTACCTCCAAAAGTTCCATATCTCACGTGACCTAACATCAATTCCCCTAAATAAGGGATGTGTTTTTTCTGAGCTGAAACATCATTTTTATAGGCGGGATTTTCGGTTAATTCGTTATTGATGCGATGATTTATCTTTGAAAATATATCCTGTATAGGTTGTGCAGCATTAGACCGAACTCTACTAATATATCGTTCACCTGGATCTACATTTAATTTAATACTAGCAAAACCAGCACCATCTTGTCCACGATTGTGCTGTTTCTCCATCATTAAATACATTTTATTAATACCATAAAAAGCAGTACCATACTTTTCCTTATAGAATTCTAAAGGCTTAAGAAGTCGAACTAGTGCAATTCCACATTCATGTTTTAAAGCGTCACTCATAGTATAATTTCAATATATTAATAAAAAAAGTCTTGCATTAAAGAATTTCTTATTTTAGTTGTTTAAATCAAAATATGTTAAGTTTTTAAACTGAACTATTCTTTCGTATAGTTCTTCTTTCTTGAGATTAATCATTCGTTCAGTTCCAAATTTTTCAACAGAAAAAGAAGCTAAAGCCGAACCGTAAATAACTGCTTTCTTAAGATTTTCAAAACTATAATCTCCAGTTTTTACAAGATATCCTGCAAATCCACCAGCAAAAGTATCTCCTGCTCCTGTAGGATCAAAAACCTCTTTTAATGGTAAAGCTGGTGCATAAAACATTTCATCTTCAAAAAATAATAATGCTCCATGTTCCCCCTTTTTAATTACAACAAACTCGGGACCCATAGTCATTATTTTTTTAGCTGCAACAACTAAAGAATATTCTCCTGTTAATTGTCTTGCTTCTTCATCATTAATAGTAATCACATCTACTTTTTCAATTACCTTAATCAAATCATCTAGTGCAGAATCCATCCAGAAATTCATAGTATCAAGAATTACTAAATCTGGCTTTGCATTCATTTGCTCAATGACTCCTAATTGCACTAATGGATGTAAATTTCCTAACATAACTACTTTGGCATCTTTGTGTGATACTGGAACGACAGGTTTAAAATCTGCCAAAACATTTAATTCAGTTGTTAAAGTATCCCTTGAATTCATATCGTTATGATATTTTCCACTCCAAAAAAATGTCTTCCCGTTTTCTACAACTTCTAGAGAGCTAATATCCAACCCTTTATCTTCCAACATATCAATATATTCCTTCGGAAAATCACCTCCAACAACGGAAACAATTGCACCATCAATATCAAATTGAGACGCTGCTAATCCTATAAAAGTAGCAGCACCACCTAAAATTTTATCAGTTTTTCCATAAGGAGTTTGAATGGCATCAAAAGCTACCGTTCCAACAATAACAAGTTTACTCATAAATAGGGTTTAAATTAGAATACAAATTTAATCATTTAAATAATAAAAAAAGGTTTTATTTAGCAGTCTAATATTTAAATTAACTGTGAGAATAAGTTTTTATCATTCCCTGTAAAGATCTTAAGTTTTATTATTTCTACCCAATTTTGGAATATAAATGAATTCATAAATACCTCGAAAACTATTTTCGGCTTTATCATTACATATGATAATAGAATATATAGATATAGATTTTAATAGAAAAGAATATCTTTTAGTTATAAATCTAAATGATTCTTTAGTCAGGACAGGAAATCATGACTAGAATATTGTTCGGTAAAGCCCTTGAGATAATTTGATTTATTTTCTCCCAAAGTCGGCAGGTATTTCTCCCCAAGCTTTAGTTTCCCATTTTATTATAACTGTTTTATAAGTATTGTTTTCGAGCCAGTTTTCTGCTCTTAGAATTAGATCAAATATTTTTTTGTTTTTTGAGGTCTTCTTTAACTTAGTATTGCACTTTTTTCTTTTTACCCAAGCAATTGCAATTTTAGAATCGCTATAAATTTTTCGGTCGCTATTTTTTTGTTTTAAAAAAGCCAATCCATGTACCAAAGCTAAAAATTCACCAACATTATTAGTGCCTTGTTGAAAAGGTCCTTGATGAAACAGTTGTTGATGAGTTTGTGTATCCACTCCGCGGTATTCCATTATTCCAGGATTACCACTTGAAGCTGCATCAACAGAAATGGTATATAAATTAGGCTCCCCTATTTTTATTAATTCCTCTTTAGAAATTTTTTTATTCTTGGTATTGATTCCGATATAGTCTTTATATTCGTTTCGAAATGCTTTTTTAGCTTCTTCAAAAGTTGAAAATGATTTGTATTGAGCTCCACTCACATCTTTAATTGAAAGTTGACAATCTTTCCAAGAATCAAATATTCCAGCAGGATTTCCAAACCAAACAACATAATACTTTTGTTTTTTTTTCATAGAAACATCTAAAAAGTCAATTGTCTTTAAATTTATTTATCCAAAATTTCTTCAATCACTTTTGGGAAAAATTCATACTCTAATTCATGTATTTTATTAGCAACAGATTCCGAAGTGTCATTTTCTGAAAGTTGAAAGCTTTTTTGAAAAATAATAGCACCTTCATCGTAATTTTCATTCACATAGTGAATGGTTATACCCGTTTCAGATTCCTTATTTTTTACTACAGATTCGTGAACAAGCATTCCATACATTCCTTTTCCTCCATATTTAGGCAATAATGCTGGATGAATATTAATTACTTTATTTGGAAAATCTTTTAAAATAGTTTTCGGAAATTTCAGTAAAAAACCTGCTAGCACTATTAAATCAGGTAATTCATTTCTCAATATCGTTATAATTCTATCAGAATTTATGAATTCACTTTTGTTAAAGGTTTTAGAAGGAATCGATAATTTTTTCGCTCTAACCAAAACATTTGCAGCACTCTTATTTGAAAGAACTAAAGTTACTTTAGCTACTTTAGTTCTTTGAAAATATTTAATAATATTCTCAGCGTTTGTACCACTTCCAGAAGCAAATATCACTATACGTTTCATAATAATAAAACTTTTTAAACAGGTTTTATACCCATTATTATTTCACAAAAATAAGGCAAATGAAGGATTAGTCATCTAAAATGTTTAGTTTTAGATTCACATTTTAACATTTAAGTGTTGTAATCAAGTAAAATATTTTATTTTTGCAAAATATAATTAAAACTTAAAAACAAGAATTATGTCAGACATTGCATCAAGAGTAAAAGCTATTATCGTAGACAAATTAGGTGTAGACGAAAACGAAGTTGTAACTGAAGCTAGCTTCACAAATGACTTAGGAGCAGACTCATTAGATACTGTAGAGCTTATTATGGAATTTGAAAAAGAATTTGATATTCAAATACCAGATGACCAAGCTGAAAATATTGCTACTGTTGGTCAAGCAATCACTTATATCGAGGCAGCTAAATAAACTACTTCTTTTATGGAATTAAAGCGAGTTGTAGTTACAGGATTAGGTGCGCTAACACCAATTGGTAATAATGTATCTGATTATTGGGATGCATTGATAACTGGTAAAAGTGGTTGCGCAAATATCACCTATTTTAATACTGAAAAGTTTAAGACTAAATTTGCTTGTGAACTTAAAAACTTCGACCCATTAAAACATTTTAATAGAAAAGAAGCTAGAAAACTAGACCGTTTCGCACAATATGCTTTGGTTTCTTCCGATGAGGCAATCGAAGATTCTAAACTAAATTTAGATGAAATAGATAAATTTAGAGTTGGTGTAATTTGGGGAGCTGGAATTGGTGGATTAGAAACTTTTCAAAATGAAATGACAAATTATTCAGAAGGGGATGGAACACCACGTTTCAACCCCTTCTTTATCCCAAAAATGATTGCCGATATTGCTCCTGCAAATATTTCTATTAAATATGGATTTATGGGTGCTAATTACACGACAGTATCTGCCTGTGCTTCCTCTGCCAATGCAATGATTGATGCCTTAAATTATATTCGTTTAGGCCATTGTGATGTAATAGTAACTGGAGGTAGTGAAGCAGCAGTTACCATTGCTGGGATGGGCGGTTTTAATGCCATGCATGCATTATCTACTCGAAATGAAAATCCTAAAACAGCTTCAAGACCTTTTGATGCTACTCGTGATGGATTTGTGCTAGGTGAGGGTGCTGGAACACTTATCCTTGAAGAGTACGAACATGCTAAAAAGCGTGGTGCAAAAATTTATGCTGAGGTTATTGGTGGAGGAATGTCTAGTGATGCTTATCATATGACTGCTCCTCATCCAGAAGGAATTGGCGTAGAAAGAGTGATGTTAAATAGCCTTCGTGATGCGGGAATTAAACCTGAGGATGTAGATGCTATAAATACTCATGGAACTTCAACACCTTTAGGAGATGTTGCCGAATTAAAAGCTATTACTAAAGTATTTGGCAAACATGCAAAAAATATTAATATTAACTCTACAAAATCAATGACTGGTCATTTGTTAGGTGCTGCAGGTGCTATTGAAGCAATTTCTTCAATACTATCTATTAATCATGGTATTATACCTCCTACTATTAATCACACTACAGTTGATAAAGATATAGATCCTAGTTTAAATTTAACATTAAACAAATCGCAAAAACGTGAAGTAAATATTGCCATGAGCAACACATTTGGTTTTGGTGGTCACAATGCTTGTGTTGTATTTAAAAAAATATGAGTTTAAATTAAAATATAGTTATTATAATAAATTAATGATGAGAATCAATTTTAATAATTGTTAACAGTAATTTAATATCTCAATATAAAATATGCCTACTATAAAAAATATATTTAATCCCCGATCCAAAGAGAATGGGGTTTTTTTTTATAGCATAAAAAAAATCATAAATTACAGACCCAAAAACATACAATTATTTGAGGAAGCTTTTACCCATCGTTCAAATAATGATAATAATTTGACTAATAATCAAAAAAATTTCGAACGGATGGAGTTTTTAGGAGACGCTATCTTAAGTTCAATTATTGCAGCATATTTATATAAAAAAGTCCCTAATGGTAATGAGGGGTATCTAACAAAAATGAGATCTAAGGTGGTAAGTCGCGAGCATTTAAATGAATTGGGTAAAGATTTAAACTTAATCCAATTTGTAAGAACCAACATACCTAAAAATCAATTTGGGGAAAACATTCACGGAAATATATTTGAAGCCTTAGTTGGAGCTATTTATTTAGACAAGGGGTATTCGCAAGTTGAAAAATTTATTAATAAGAGAGTCATTAAACCTTATGTAGATATTCAAAAATTAGAAGGTAAAATTATAAGTTATAAAAGCTTATTTATTGAATGGTGCCAAAAAAATAAAATGGCTTTTAAATTCAATATCTATGAAGACAACGGTAATGATTCTTTAAAGCATTTTGCCGTTAAACTTAAACTAGAAGAAAAAATTATATCGAAGTCAAGAGCGACCTCCAAGAAAAAAGCTGAAGAAATTGCAGCAAAAAGAGCTTATTATAAATTAAAAAAGAGGATTGATAGACAAATGCTATTAAATATCTAAGTTATTTAACTAATGTTCTAATTAGAAACGTTGACCTTTCAACTATTTTCTCGAACTTTGAAAAATCTAATAAGAAAGTGAATGGCAAGTCATAAACTAATTTTAGAAGACGATTATCAAGAAGAGTTTTCACTCATCGCAATTCATTGTAGTGAAGAACCTTATAAAATGGCTTATATGCTAAACAAGCATTTGTCATTACGTTTGTCTAGGAAGAGATTAGATGTCGATTTTTCAAATAAAGGATTAGACATTTCATTTCCGCTTTTTGAATGCGAAAATGAACTATCTTATATAATTTATAATTTAGTTTCAAATAAAAATAAATCATTAACGGCTAAATTTCAAAGTTCTGGAGGATTATTTAGTGATCTTTCTTCAGAAAAAACAGTTACTACCTTTTTACTTAAAGAATTTAAAAATGTAGATTATTTTCTGAAAATTCAATCAGAATATGAAAAAGTGTCTACCAGAAAATTAATTTCTACTATTAATGAAATAGAGCAAGTTATTTCTGCCTACGCTATTGATAGTGAAAAAATAAAATATAAAAATAATTTAATATTTAACTAATGCCAGATCAAAAAAGAACAAAAATTGTAGCCACTTTAGGGCCTGCAATCAAGACCAAAGAGATAATGAAAAATATGATCCTAAAAGGTGTAAATGTTTTTAGAATAAATTTTTCACACTCCGATTACGATTCTGTTAAAAAGAGTATTTCTATGATTAGAGAACTTAATGAGGAATTAAATGTCAATGTTGCAATATTGGCAGACCTTCAGGGGCCTAAGTTGCGAGTCGGAATAATGAAGGAAGGTGTAGCGCTTCAAACTGGCGATTTAGTTAGTTTTTGTACTGGAGAAAAATTTGAAGGAACTCAAAAACGCGCCTATATGAATTACGATAACTTTCCTAATGATGTAAAAAAAGGAGAGCAACTATTAGTAGATGACGGAAAACTTATTTTTGAAATCCTAAAAACAAATGGTGTTGACGAAGTTAAAACTAAAGTAATCCAAGGTGGTTCCTTTAAATCTAATAAAGGAGTCAACCTGCCCAATACAAAACTATCATTGCCAGCACTTACCAGAAAAGACAAAAAAGATGCTATTTTTGCGATAGAACAAGATGTTGATTGGATCGCTTTATCTTTTGTTCGTTATGCAAAAGATCTTAAAGAATTACAAAAATTAATAAGTGATAATAGTGACTATAAAATACCAATCATTGCAAAAATCGAAAAACCAGAAGGGGTAGCTAATATTAAAAAAATTGTTAAATATTGTGATGGAATAATGGTTGCAAGAGGTGACCTAGGAGTCGAAGTTCCTGCAGAAGAAGTGCCGTTAATTCAAAAACAACTTGTGCTTATTGCAAAGGAAGCAAGAATCCCAGTAATCATTGCTACTCAAATGATGGAGACAATGATTGATTCACTTACTCCAACTAGAGCAGAAGTAAATGATGTTGCTAACTCTGTTATGGATGGAGCTGATGCTGTGATGCTTTCTGGTGAAACATCCGTTGGAAAATACCCTGTTGAAGTCATTCAAAAAATGGCTGCTATCTTAAAAAAAGTAGAGGGATCTTCTTTAATTACAGTACCCGAAGAACCACCTACCATTAAAACAGAAAGATATATGACTAAGTATATCTGTTACCATGCCGCAATTATGGCTAATGAAATAGACGCAAAAGCAATTTGCACTTTAACTAATAGTGGTTATACCGCTTTTCAAATTTCTGCTTGGCGACCATCTGCACCTATTTTAGTTTTTACCTCTAATAAGCGGATACTTTCAAGACTTAGTCTGTTATGGGGGGTAAATTCTTTTTACTACAATAATAATGTAAGTACGGATGAAACAGTTGAAGACGTAAATCGAATAGCAATTGACAAAGGGTATACAAAGCAAGGTGATTTTTTAATCAATCTTGCTGCCATGCCAATGAAAAGTAAAGGAATGGTAAATACATTGCGTTTGAGTAAAATTTAATTGTTTTTTTTTAACCACTCTTCTCGCAAGTCGTCAGATAATTTTCCAGAACCATCATGTTTCCAACCTGGTGGTTTGTAAAAATATTTTATTCTATTTATTAAAGATTTATTTCCAGAAATAGCATCATTTAACATTGCAACCCATTCATTAAAAGCAATGATAACTGGATTGTAAGTGTTAATATTATCAACCAATCCGTAAATAACTTTCTCTTCCTCCAATTCAGATTGGAAGGTCCCAAACATTCTATCCCAAATAATCAATATTCCTGCATGATTCCTGTCTAAGTAGATCGGGTTACTTCCATGATGAACTCTATGATGAGATGGAGTATTAAAAAAAGCTTCAAACCAGTTGGGCATTTTTTTTATTAATTCGGTGTGGATCCAAAATTGATATAGCAAACTTATTCCCATCTGAAAAATAATCATTCCAGGATGAAAACCTAGTAATGGCAACCATATCCAAAATATAAAACTATAAAATCCTCCTGTCCAAGTTTGCCGCAAGGCAGTGCTTAAATTATAGTGTTTTGAAGAATGATGAACCACATGAGAGGCCCAAAACAATCTGTTTTCATGGGAAATTCTATGAAACCAATAATAGGATAAATCGTCTAAAAAAAACAACAAGATAAAACTCCACCAAACTACTGGTATAGTAAAAAGCCGAAAATTTTCATATACATAATAAAGCGCTGCAAATACGATCAGTTTGCTTACAAGGCCAATAAATACATTCCCCAAACCCATGGCAATCGATGAAAAAGTATCTTTAGAAGTATAGGACTTAATATTCTTTTTAGTAGTTAGAAAAAACTCCAATAGCATCGCAAAAACAAAAAAAGGAATAGCATATATTATGATGGGAGGGAAAACTGGCATTGTCTAATTTAAAAATTAAAATTACAAAAATTAAAACAAATAAGCTAAAACCCTCTTTCCTTTTGGATTTGTTCGTAAGCTTCTTGAACTTTCCTAAATTTTTCTTCAGCACCATTTCTATAAACTTCGTCCATATGCTGTAATTTATCGGGGTGATACTTTTTTACCATGGTACGATAGGCCTTTTTAATCTGATCAGGGTTCGCTGTTTTTTCGATTTCAAGAATTTTATAAGCACTATCTGGATTATTGAAAAACATTGCTTTTATACTTTCAAAATCGTGATGATTAATTCCTAAAAAACCAGTTATATTATTTATTTCTCTAACTTCAGGATCACTTATCTGTCCGTCTGCTTTCGCAACACTAAATAAAAAATGTATGATTTGTAAACGAGATTCATACCTCATTCTGTTTCGTAAAAAAGCAGCTATTTTTTGTGCAGATAATTGTTTCTTTTTTATCTCTTCATTAAAAACTTTAAATGTTGCATTGGCTTGTTCTTTCCCATAAGCTTGTACAAAATACTGGCGTACAAAATCCAATTCTTTCTGATTAACAATTCCATCAGCCTTAATAACTAAAGATGCTAAAGACAATAAGTTTAATTCAAATTCGGCTGGAGAAACTCTTTGTTTGCTTTGAGTAAAAATACTTCTTCTGCTTCCATTTGAAGAGCTATTTCCTTCAAATAAGCTTCCTAACAAAAAACCAATAATCGCTCCTGGAAATCTAAAAATCGAATATCCAATAATAGCAGCTATCCATCTAATCATAATCTAATTCTAGTAATTTAATAATTTTGTAAATATAGTAAATCAAAAAAAACGATACCTTCAATTCTCTATTAAAGAAAAGCCAAAATTCTAAATGAGCTCTATTTTATTTTATAATTAACTATCTTTGTTTGAAAATTGTTACAACATAAATCACTAAAAACATGTACCCTCCAGAATTAGTAAAACCAATGCGTGAAGACCTAACAAGAGTTGGTTTCACAGAATTATTTAATGCAGAAGATGTAAACCGTACATTAAACAAGTCTGGAACTACCTTGGTAGTTGTAAACTCTGTTTGTGGTTGTGCAGCTGCAAATGCGCGTCCTGCTGCTGCTATGTCTATTCAAAATGATAAAAAACCAGATCAAATAGTTACTGTTTTTGCTGGTGTTGACAAAGAAGCAGTTGATGCTGCTAGAAATCATATGATTCCTTTCCCACCAAGTTCACCTTGTATGGCCTTATTTAAGGATGGAGAGTTAGTACATATGCTAGAACGCCATCATATTGAAGGCCGTCCTGCAGATATGATTGCAGACAATCTAAAAAACGCTTACAACGAAGTTTGTTAAAAAATAATGCCCGCATAAGCGGGCTTTTTTTATGAAACAAATTACACACATTTTAAGTTATCCTTTAACAGTTATATTTTATCTGTTATTTGGATTGGTATTAGTATTTTTTCATGTCATACAGTGGATTTGCAATACATTAATTGGCTATAAGGCTCACAAAAAAAGTGTTGATTTTCTGAATTTTTTTATTCTTACTGGTCTTCGGGTTTTAGGAACTTCATTTCAGTTAAAAACTCTTAAAAATTATCCTAAAGATGTATCGATAATAGTAGTTTCTAATCATCAAAGCTTATGGGACATCCCTCCTTTAATTTGGCATTTAAGAAACATTCACCCTAAATTTGTTTCAAAAATCGAATTAGGAAAAGGAATTCCCTCAGTTTCCTATAATCTAAGACACAGTGGTGCTGTTTTAATTGATCGTAAAAATCCTAAACAAGCTATAACTGCTTTAATAAATTTTGCCGATTACCTTAACAAACACAATCGAAGTGGTGTTATTTTTCCAGAAGGGACAAGAAGCAAAACTAATTTACCTAAAAAATTTCAACGCAGGGGACTAGCAGTTTTAATTAAAAAAATGCCACAAGCCTATGTACTTCCTGTTACTATTAACAACTCATGGAAGCTACAAAAATATGGTATGTTTCCAATGCCATTAGGAGTAAGAGTTCAATATAAATTACATCCCTTTATAAAAGTATCCGATTTTGAAACAGAAATACTTATTGATACTATAGAGTCTCAAATTAATTCAGAGATACTTACAAAATGAATGATTCATTAATCATAGCGCAAACCATAACATTCGTTAAAAAAGAACTTAAAAATGCGGAAGGAGGACACGATTGGTTTCATATTGAGCGGGTTTATAAAAATGCTATTTTAATTTCTAAAACTGAAAAAGCAGATTCATTTATTGTTTCACTAGGAGCTTTACTTCATGATATTGCCGATTCGAAGTTTTATAATGGCGATGAAGCTATAGGTCCAAAAAAAGCGAGTGATTTTTTAAATTATGAAAAGGTACCTGAAGATGTTATATCACATGTTATAAAAATTATTGAAAACATATCTTTTAAAGGAGGCAATAAAAAACAGCAATTTTTTTCGAATGAATTGGCTGTAGTCCAAGATGCAGATCGATTAGATGCGCTTGGCGCTATTGGTATTGCTCGTTGTTTTAATTATGGTGGATATAAAAATCGCAAACTTTACAATCCGGAAATCAAGCCAAAACTTAACATGTTACCAGAAGTTTATAAAGCTTCAAATTCACCGACCATAAATCATTTTTACGAAAAATTGTTACTGTTAAAAGATAAAATGAATACCAAAACTGGAAAACAAATCGCTCAAAAGCGTCATGAATATATGGAAGGTTTTTTAGAACAGTTTTATGGGGAATGGGAAGGTGAATTGTAATTATTCTCCCGGAAAATCTGCACGTCTTTTTTCTAAAAAAGCACTTGTTCCTTCTTTAAAATCAACAGTCCCAAAACAGATGCCAAATTGAATTACCTCAGCATCAAAACCATTTTCTCCTTCTTCAAACCCAGCATTTATTGCTGCAATAGCAGATGCAATAGCAACCGAAGAATTTCTCATAATTTTAGTGGCTATTTTTTGAGAAAACGCCATTAATTCCTCTTGAGTGGTTACATGGTTTACCAAGCCAAATTTATGAGCAGTATCGGCATCAATCATCCCAGCAGTCATAATCATTTCCATAGCTCTTCCTTTACCAATTAATTGAGGTAATCTTTGCGTACCTCCATAACCAGGAATAACTCCCAGGGAAACTTCGGGTAATCCCATTTTAGCATTATCGCTTGCAACTCTAAAGTGAGCAGCCATTGCTAATTCTAATCCTCCACCTAATGCAAATCCATTAATTGCAGCAATAACAGGTGTAGAAAGATTAGCAACGAAATCGAATAATAAAGCTTGTCCTTTTGAAGCTAAGTTTTCGCCTTCAGCAACCGAAAAATCTGCAAATTCACTAATGTCAGCACCTGCAACAAAAGCCTTCTCTCCAGTACCCGTAATAATAATCACTTTTGTATTTCTATCTTGTTCAGCAGTTTTAAAGGCTTGATGTAATTCATTAATAGTTTCTTCATTTAAAGCGTTTAATTTTGAAGGTCTATTAATTATAATTGTTGTTAAACCCTTAGTGGTTTCTGAAATAATATTGTTGAAATTCATAATAAATATTTATGATTGAAAAAAAATTTATTTCCTGTATAAAATAGCAATTATTATAACTCATCCTTAAAAAGGACTAAAAACAAAGCTACGAAAAGCTAGTTATTTTAGAGGTAATTTTACAATAAAAGTAGTTCCTTCTCCTTTGATCGTTTTAAAACTAATTTCACCTCCATAAGTCTCCACAATTTTCTTAACCATAGCTAATCCCAATCCCATACCACTCGTTTTGGTTGTGAATTTTGGCTCAAAAACCATGGCTTTATTCTCGTCAGTTATACCGGTACCATTATCCATAACAGAAATAATCGCAAAAGATTCATCTTGATAAACCCTTACTTCAATTTTTGGTTCTTCCAGATGGTTTTCATGTATGGCCTGTATACTGTTCTTTACCAAATTAGTAATAACCCTCATTAATTGTGTTCTATCAAATTTAATAATTACTTCATTTTTTTCTGAGGTAAAATAAATATATCCTTCGTTAAATATATCCAAAGCCAGTTTCGTTATCTTAATAACATTAAGTGTTTCATCCTGTTGTGCTGGCATTTGAGCATAGGTTGCGAAAGCAGATGCAATAGAGCTCATCGTATCTATCTGTTGTATTAAACTATCGCTATACTCTTTCATTTTTTCATGAATATTTGGATCATTTGGATCAAATTTTCGTTCAAAACTTTGTACCGTTAGACGCATTGGAGTTAAAGGATTTTTAATTTCATGTGCAACTTGTTTTGCCATTTCTCTCCATGCTGCTTCTCGCTCATTAGTGGCCAATTGAGTCGCACTACTTTCTAATTCATCAATCATTTCGTTATAAGCATTGACCAAGGTTGATACTTCCTGAGATCGAAGTGGAATCAATATTTTTTTATTTCTTTTGTCTATCCTCGTTTCCTTGATCTTCTCTGAAATTGTATTTAAAGATCGAGTGATGTATTTAGATAAAAAATAAGCTAAAACAACAGCAAACAGAAGCATAAAAATATAAGCGATTCCTAATCGCCCTAAATATTCTTTTAGTTCCTTATTTAAAAATTCATCATCTTCTAAATAAGGTAAGTTTAGAATAGCAATGGGTTTAAAGTGAGTGTCTGTGATATAGGTAAATGATGATTGGTATTCAAAATCTTTTTCAATAAACTTTTCTATAAAATGTTTATCTATCGATTTTTTTAAACCCTCTAAAGCTTGAGAAGAAATTTTTGAATGAATGGTATCTTTAATAAAAGAAGCTTGCGAGGAAATTAAAAGAGAACCTTCCAAGTCATATAAAAAAATATTTAATTGATGAATATCTTCAATTTCATAAATTTTATTTTTAAATATTAATGCAATTTTATCGGTCTCAACAGGATAGGTTGTGTTTTTAATTACATAATCAATATTTTCCCGGATAGCGGTTTCCTTTCTTATTAATCGCTCTCTGTGATAATCTTGTGTGTTTTCTCTATATTGAAAAACCGTAACCACAACAATAAGAATAGATGCTCCTATTACAAGAAGGATCATTGATAAGAAAATACGAGATCTTAGAGATCTATTTAAAAAGCTCATTTTTTTATTTTAAAATTGATTATATCAATAATCAAACCAATTAGTGTGCTAATTAGTATTCCCCTCGGTAAATAAGTAGTTTAAGTTTAATGAATTAAATTCTGCGTTAAAAGCCTTAATCTGATTTGAGACAAGCATGTTAAATTTTTCTAATTGTAAATTAATTTTTTGAGTTAATTCATCTTTAACAGCAATATCTTGTTCTGTTGGAGGGAAATCTCCCATACCAACTAAACTGTTTAAATGAGCAAGTTTATTGGTTAGTTTAATTGGAAAATTTAAAGGGTCTTGTCCACTTTTGTTTTGAGTTTGATATAAAGCTTTTTCAATTTTTGAAAATTCTTCACTTAAGTTTTTAGCTTTTTCTTTTAATTCATCTACCCGTTCATCATCTTTATATTGTTCTTGAAATGTAGTTAGTTGTTTATTAATAGCTCTGATTTTTTTTATAGATTTATGAGCATTATCTACCGTTTCATTAATGTTTGTAATAAAATCAAACTGTTTTTGCATACCTGTAACATCTGTTTCAGAATTTGGATTTGAAATTATATCTAAACTTTGGGTATAAATTTTATCCTCAACACTTAAAACCACTTTATAATTTCCTGGTACCGCTTTAGGAGCATTTAAGCTTGCCCACCAAAAGATCATCCCATCAAACGTTTCAGCTGAATTACCTCGAGTATTCCATACATAATAATTGGAGCCTTTCTTCACATTAAAATTATCTTTTTTGTTTTTTGTGCTTACCGTTTTTATAGTATCGTTTTTTGAGTTTAAATAAGTCAATTTTATTTCTTTTTCTTCCGGATTTTTAACATAAAAATAGGTGATAACTCCTGAGGGATGATTAGTTCCGGTTGTTAAAGATTTGTCATTTGAAGATCCTCCCATTCGGTAGGTCTCTTTAGGTTTAAATAATATATTTTCTTCTTTATCGACATCTAAAGCCTGATGTAATAGACTTAAATCATCTAAAACCCAAAGACTTCTTCCTTGTGTAGCTACTATTAAATTATTATTCTTAACTGCTAAATCTGTAATTGGAACAATCGGTAAATTTAATTGAAGAGGTTGCCAGTAAATTCCTTCATTGTGTGAAAAATAAATTCCTGTTTCAGTACCAGCGTACAAAAAACCTTCTTTTACAGGATCTTCTCTTAGTACTCTTGTAAAATGCTCATTAGCGATGCCATTAGTGATCTTTTTCCAAGATTTTCCATAGTCAATTGTTTTATACAAATAAGGTTCAAAATCTCCAGTTTTATACTTTGTTCCAGCAACATAACAGGTCCCCTCATTATAAACAGAAGGCTCTATACTGTTAATCATCATCCATTCTGGCATGCCTTTAGGAGTAACATTTTCCCAAGTATTCCCATCATTTCTTGAAATATGAATCAATCCATCATCAGATCCTGTCCATAGAAGCCCTTCTTTAATTGGGGATTCTGCTGCTGCAAAAATGGTACAATAATATTCAACTGAGGTATTATCTTGTGTAATAGGCCCTCCTGATGATTTTAATTTAGTTGAATCATTTCTCGTTAAATCAGGACTTAATACGTCCCAACTTTCACCTTCATTAATGCTTACATGGACGTGATTAGAAAATGTATACAGTTTTTTGGTGTTGTGTTTTGAAAAAAATAGTGGAAAGTTCCACTGGAAACGATATTTCATATCTTCTGCTCCATGTCCCATTGGATTATCAGGCCATACACTTACACTTCTTGTAGTTTTAGTTTTATGATTGTACCTCGTTAAAAAACCATCATAGCTACCTCCATAAACAATGTCATTATTTTCAGGATCAATGGTGATATGTGCACTTTCTCCGCCAGCTGTTTCATCCCAGTCATCTTCATCAATATTCCATCCTTCGTTCCTATGAGATATCCGAATGGTTGAATTATCTTGTTGTGCAGCATAGATTCGATATGGAAAAGAATCGTCTGTAGTAACTCTATAAAATTGAGCTGTTGGCTGATTGTGATAAGTACTCCATGTTTCGCCACCATCATAGGTTGTTTGAGCACCGCCATCGTCACCCATCACCATTCGTTTTGGGTTTTCAGGAGCGATCCATAAATCATGATGATCTCCATGGGGAGCGTTAAAAGTACTATATGTTTTTCCGCCATCTGTGCTTTTATGATACCTTACATTTAATACATAAACAACTTCTGTATCTTGAGGATCAGCATAAATACGAGAATAATACCAAGCGCGCTGTCTTAATTTTCTTTCGCTGTTAATGAGCTTCCAGGTTTCGCCTCCATCAGTACTTTTATAAACACCACCTTTGTCTTTATTTTCGACTATTGCCCAAACTATATTGTTGTTTACAGGCGAAACTGTAACTCCAATATTTCCTAAAATTCCTTTAGCAAATCCTTCATTTTTTGAAATTTCTTTCCAAGTTTCTCCACTATCAATACTCTTCCAAAGTGCAGAACCTTCACCACCACTACTCAAACTATATGGCGTTCTTCTTAAATTCCAAGTAGATGCATATAGAATACGTGGATTGGTAGCATCCATAATTAAATCGACCGCTCCAGCATTTTCATTTACAAAAAGCTTTTTCTCCCAGGTTTTTCCTCCATCGATACTTTTATAAACACCTCTATCTACTGTAGGTTTGTATATATTTCCTAAAACAGCTGCGAATACCGTATTATGATCTCTTGGATGAATTACAATTCTAGGGATGTGCCGACTTTTTTTTAATCCAATATGCTCCCAAGATTGTCCGGCATTTTCTGTTTTCCAAACTCCATAACCTGACGAAACATTTCCTCTCACAGTAGATTCACCACCTCCAACATACATTACATTTGGGTCGTCTGTACTTACTGCAATAGCACCTATAGAACCCCCAAAATATCCATCTGAAATATTTTCCCATTTTCTACCTCCATCTACCGTTTCCCAAACACCACCACCAGTAGCACCAAAATAAAATAAGTTTGGTTTATTAGGAACACCAGCAACTGCAGCGCTTCTTCCTCCTCGAAATGGACCAAGAAGTCTATAAGTTAAAGCATCATAATACGGTTCTTTTTCGGATTGAGAATAAGTGATTTCAGATTGAATTCCGAAGAAAAAAAAGAATGCAATTCCTAATAGTTTAAAATTTATTGGTTTCATGGTCATAAGAAATTTATTAAAGGTATGAAATTTAATACCTTCTATACAATTAGATACTAGATAACTATTATTTAATCGTCAAGATAAACATGTTTTAATACTTTTAAGTCCTTGTCATCATAAGGAATACTGGTTAATACATGCTCTATAGCTTCTATCCTCGCTTTGGTTTTCCTATTGGCTTTAATTACTTTCCAAGGAGCAATTATTGTATTGGTTTTAGAAAACATTTTATCTTTATAATCTGTATAATCGTCCCAAAGTTCTAATGCTTTTTTATCTAAAGCACTAAACTTCCATTTTTTTATAGGACTATCAATAATATCTTGGAATCGCTTTTCTTGTTCGCTTTTAGAAATTGAAAAATAAAATTTAATGAGACGAACTCCAGATTCAGTTATCATTCTTTCAAAATCATTTACTTGATTCATAAAAATGTCATATTCTTGATCACTACAAAAACCATTAACAGGTTCTAAAATTGCTCTATTATACCAACTTCTATCAAAAAATACCATGGTTCCTTTCATAGGTAACAAATTAATATATCGTTGGAAATACCATTGCCCAATTTCTTCGTCAGAAGGTTTTGATAAAGCTACTAATTTAAATTCTCTCGGGTTTAAGTGTTCCGTGATTCTTCTTATAGCACCTCCTTTTCCAGCTGCATCACGCCCTTCAAAAACAAAAACTATTTTTTCGTTATTATTTTTAACCCATTTTTGAAGTTTAATTAATTCTTCTTGTAATTGAATCAATCTATTTTCGTATCGCAAATATCTAAGTGTTCTAGAAATACTAATATTTTCTCTTGATAAGAAAAGCTTTAAACCTTTTTTTTTATTTAGTAGTTTGAGGTCTTTTTCAGTGATTTTATCCTTCATTGGTAAATGTTTTCTTTAAAGTTCTATGATAACGTTGCACAATATTTGGATCTGTTAATAAGGTGGTGCCAGCATTTCCTTTCCCTTCATACTCAAATCTAGAAAGTAAATATCGCAAACTTTCCAAGCGCGCTTCCTTTTTGTTGTTTGTTTTAATTATGATCCAAGGACTAAATGCAGTGTGGGTATTAGCAAACATTTGGTCTTTATAATGAGTATAAATATCCCATTTATTTTGTCCCTCTTGGTCTACAGGACTAAATTTCCATCGCTTTAGTGGACTTGCCAATCGAGATTCAAATCTTTTTAATTGTTCCTCTTTTGTTACCGAAAACCAAAACTTAATTAATAGAATTCCATCTTCATAAAGCATTTTTTCAAATTCAGGAACATGAATCATAAACTTGTTATATTGTTCTTTAGAACAAAACCCCATAACAGGTTCAACAATTGCTCTATTATACCAACTTCTATCAAAAAACACAAGTTCCCCTGGGTTGGGCATTTCTTTAATATACCTTCTGAAATACCACTGGCCTTGTTCTACTTCTGTTGGTTTGGAAAGTGCCACTACTCTTCTAGCTCTCGGATTTAAGTGTTCTGTCATCCTTCTTATAGACCCCCCTTTGCCTGCAGCGTCTCTTCCTTCAAATATAATACAAACCCTTTTTTTATTTTTAGTGACCCATTTTTGAAGATTAACCAATTCGGCTTGCAACTTAAAAAGCTGTTCTTGATAATTTAAATCACGTAAAATTTCTTCTAATTTTACAGGAGAAATATCTGATTTAACGAGCTTTAAAAATTCTTCTTTATTTATTTCTCCATTCTCAAGAGATTTAAAACTATCTAATGTTAACATACGTTTATATTGCTATTTATATAGGCCTTAATTTTTAATAAATTTATTGTTTCTTTATTAAAACAAAAAGAATGAACAAAATAGGGCTTTTAGTTTTACTAATTGTAATAAATTCTTCCAAAGTTATCGCACAACAAATAACTCCAAAAATAGCTTTTTTGGAAAAATGGGAAAACTCAAAAAGTTATCTTATTGCTATTGCCGAAAAAATGCCTGAAGAAAATTACGATTTTAAACCTACCGAAAGACAAATGAGTTTTAAGGAACAATTAATACACATTAATGAAAATATGGAATGGCTCAGCATAACTTATTTTACTAATATTGAGTATAAGAAAGAGAAAAAAGAACTGTCAGAAACAAAAAAAGAAACAATTTTAGCCTTAGAAAATACTTTTGATGTTGTGCTTGAAATTATTACAAATACTCCTGAGGAAGAATTAAATGAGCCAGTTGATTTTTTTGCAGGAGCCAAAAGTAAATTACAAATATTAAATCTACTGCAAGATCATGTAACGCACCATAGAGGACAGCTTATTGTTTACCTAAATTTAAACGAAATATACCCTCCAAAATACAGTGGTTGGTGATTTATAGAAATTGCCTACTTACTGGTTCGCCTCTTGGCCGTTAGTTTACATCGAAAAAATGGTTCTTGGATTACAAATCTCCTTATTAACAACCATCTCTTTTTTAATTTTACTATCTTTATAGTTCCTCTCCGATTGCAATAACTAAATTATGTTGAAAAGAATCAAACTAGAAAACGTGTTGTTTCTAGATATCGAAACAGTTCCATTATATGCTAATTTTTATGAATTAGACGACACCTCTAAACTGCTTTGGGACCAAAAAACCAAGTACCAAAGAAAAGATGAATTCTCACCAGAAGAATTTTACGACAGAGCTGGGATTTGGGCGGAATTTGGAAAAATTATTTGTATTTCAGTAGGGTATTTTGTGTTTAAAGGAGATAATCGAAATTTTAGAATAACCACTTTTCACGGAGAAGAAGATTCAATTTTAAAAGAGTTTAAAATACTACTCGAGACTCATTATAACAAATCTTATCATTTGTTATGTGCTCATAATGGTAAGGAGTTTGACTTTCCATATATAGCAAGAAGAATGATTATCCATAAAATTGACATCCCTTTTAAATTGAATTTGTTTGGGAAAAAACCTTGGGAAGTACCTCATCTCGACACCTTAGAATTATGGAAGTTTGGAGATTATAAAACCTATACTTCTTTAAAATTAATGACTCACGTTTTAGGCATCCCTTCTCCAAAAGATGATATTGATGGAAGTGAAGTTTGTGATGTTTATTATAAAGAAAAAGATATAGATCGAATTATTCGCTATTGTGAAAAAGATACCATAGCAGTTGCACAAATAATTCTAAGATTAAGAAATGAAGAACTGCTAGAAGAAGATGAAATTATTACGCTTTAAGGTCTTTTAATTTTAACTGAAGGTTTTTATTCCCGTTCCATTCATTTTCATCGATAGTATAAGCAGCTTTAAATGGTTTTTTGTTTTTAATAAACTTAATTTGATCACCCATACCAAAACCAATTCCTACTATTTTTCCTTTCCCATTTTGAGTGGCAGTAAATCGTAAATGAGATTTGTCTTCCCCTACTTGTTTTCCATAACCTGTATCCTGCATATCTTCAGTCATAAAAACAGGTGTCATATTATTTGGTCCAAAAGGTGCAAACTGACTTAAAATCCTGTAAAATTTAGGAGTGATATCTGATAAATTTATTTGAGCATCAATTTTAATTTTAGGAATTAATAATTTTGGATCTATGGTATTTGAAACTATTTCTTCAAATTTTGCTTTAAAGTTTTTATAGTTTTCTGGTTTTAAGGTTAAACCAGCTGCGTATTTATGACCTCCAAATTGTTCTATAAATTCTGAACATTGTTCCAAAGCATTATAAACATCAAACCCTTTTACACTTCTTGCTGAAGCTGCTAATACGGAACCGCTTTTAGTAAAAACTAAGGTTGGTCGGTAATAGGTTTCGATTAACCTAGAGGCTACAATCCCAATTACACCCTTGTGCCAATTTTCATCGTAAACAACAGTTGTAAATCCTTCTTGTTCTTTATGTTCTTCTATTTGATCTAAAGCTTCAAAAGTGATTCGCTTGTCGGTATCACGCCTATCGGTATTATAAGTATCAATTTCATTAGCATATTGGGCAGCTAAATCGGGATCAGTTTCGCAAAGCAATGTAACGGCATGATTCCCATGTTTCATCCTTCCTGCCGCATTGATACGAGGAGCGATTATAAAAACCACATCAGTAATGGTTAATGTTTCCTTTTTAACTTGTTCTATAACGGCTTTAAACCCAGGTCGAGGATTTTGATTAATTACCTTTAAACCATGGTACGCTAAAATTCTGTTTTCACCAATAATAGGAACTATATCTGCTCCAATTGCCGTTGCAACCAAATCTAGATGCAATACTAAATCATCGATGGTTTCTCCTTTTTTGGATGCCAATGCTTGGATCAATTTAAAACCAACTCCACAACCACACAATTCTTTAAAAGGATAATCACAATCATCGCGTTTAGGATCTAAAACTGCTTTGGCCTTAGGTATTTCGTCTCCCGGTCGATGGTGATCACAAATAATAAAATCAATTCCTTTTTTGGATGCATACGCTACTTTATCAATGGCTTTAATTCCGCAATCCAAAGCAATAATTAATGAAAAATTATTGTCTTCAGCAAAATCAATTCCTTTATAGGAAATCCCATAACCTTCACCATATCTATCTGGAATGTAAGTTGCAATATTGGAATAATAGGAACGTAAATAAGAAAATAATAAGGCCACGCTAGTGGTGCCATCTACATCGTAATCTCCATAAATCAAAATGTTTTCTTCAGCGATAATAGCTTTTTCAATTCTTGAAACCGCCTTGTCCATATCCTTCATTAAAAATGGGTCGTGGAGGTCTTTTAATTCGGGTCTAAAAAAGCGTTTTGCCTCCTCATAAGTTTCAATTCCTCGTTGAGCTAACAAAAATGAAGTCGTTGAGTCAACTCCTAATTTATTAGATAAACGTGTAACTGTACTTAAGTCTGGTTTTGGTTTTATTATCCAGCGCATAAAATTTAAATCTTTAACAGGGAAGTTATAGGTAAAAGTAAATAGAATTCTATATATGACATTAAAAATTAAAGCTTATTCATTAAAATGAATTGCAATAGTAACCTCAGCAAAGGCTCTAAACATTTTAATTACGCCACAATAACGTTCTTCCGACAACGAAACTGCTTTTTTAATATTTTCTTTGTTTAAATCTGTTCCTATAAAGTAATAATCAATACTTACTTTATCATAATACTTTGGGTGCTCCTCTGTCAATTCACCATTTACGATCACTTTAAAACCCTCAATTTCAACACGCATTTTTTTTAATAAAGACAATAGATCCAATCCTGTACAACCCCCAAGAGAAGACAACATTAAAGCTTTGGGACTCAATCCTTGATTGCTTCCTCCAAAATCTGGACCTGATTCCATTAACAGATTTTTTCCCAGAGGATTATCAGATTCTAAAAGCATCTTATTTTTCCATGTTGTCGTTACTTTATGTCCCATCTTTTATTAAGTTTTATACTTTACAAGTTTACGAAAATGAAAGCTTATGCATTTTGTGTTTGAAAAGATAATTATTTCTTGCCTCCAACTACCAAGACTATTTCGCCTTTAGGAGGTTTTACTGTATAATAAGCTAAAACTTCAGTGGCTTTACCACGAATAGTTTCTTCGTGTAATTTGGTAATTTCTCTAGACACTGAAACTGACCTGTCAGAACCAAAATACTCTACAATATGGCCAAGTGTTTTAAGAAGTTTATGAGGAGATTCATAAAAAATTATGGTTCGTGTTTCTTCTGCTAAAAGCAATAGTCTAGTTTGCCTTCCTTTTTTAACTGGGAGAAAGCCTTCAAAAACAAATTTATCGTTTGGTAAACCACTATTTACTAAAGCAGGTACAAAAGCCGTAGCTCCTGGTAAACAATCAACCTCTATTGCAACTTCCACACAAGCACGGGTTAATAAAAATCCTGGATCACTAATTGCAGGAGTGCCTGCATCACTTATTAAAGCGACCGTTTCTCCATTTATAATTCTTCTTACTACATGATCAACCGTCTTGTGTTCATTATGCATGTGATGTGATTGCATGTGTGTAGAAATATCGTAATACTTTAGTAATTTTCCACTTGTGCGAGTGTCCTCGGCGAGTATTAAATCCACTTCTTTTAAAACTTCAATAGCTCTAAAAGTAATGTCCTTTAGGTTACCGATTGGAGTAGGTACTAAATAAAGTTTACCCATCATATTAGTTAAATCGTTTTTCAATTATTGATAAAAAACGATCGGCATATTCTTCTTTTCCTTCCCAATTATTATAATCTGGCTTAATATTATTTTCAACAAATAAAGAAGCTTCTTTAAAAGTAGTCATCGAATTTATCTGTGATAAAACTCTGGTATAATCATCTGTGTTATTTTCAAAAAGATTTTTTATAAAAGCGATGCGATCGTTAAGTCCTATATTAAGCCCTTGGTTTAATTTGTCGTTTATAGATTTAGGTTTGTTTTGAATTGATTTTGTTTCTTTTTCAGTATCAATTTCTTGTTTTCTTTCAAATACTAAGTTTTCTTGATAGGAAGCTGCAAACTCTTCTAAATCATTTTTAAAAGTTTCCTTCTTAGGAAGTATTTCTTTTAATAAATCTTCCACTGCGGAACCATCAGGGTCGTTTTGACTGGGCATTTGAGCTACTAAATCTTTTATTTTTTCCATTAGAGGTTCTACCAAAGCATCTTCATGAGATGGTTGTGGAACTGGATCTGGATCTTGAAACCAATTTTGTTCTCGATAAGTTTTGGAATCAGTTGCAGATCTTTTTGGTTTCTCAAATTTGGTTTCTTCACTTGATTTTAAAAATTCTAAGACCGTTAACTTTTCATAAAGCTGAATTAATGTGTGTTTAGTTTTAATAATATCGATGTCATTTTCTGAAGCAATAATGCTCTTGGCAAGTGCGTTTATCTGGGATAGGACTTTCTTCTTCATAACTTATTAAAATAAAGCAAATTTTCTGTTTTGTTTTTATAAATTTACACAACCTTTATGTAAACGTCAAGTAATTCTGTTTTAGTTTAAATTAATTTTATGTTTCTCGAAAATACCGTTAATCAAAAAGAACAATTTGGATGGATTGAAGTCATCGCAGGCTCTATGTTTTCAGGCAAGACAGAGGAATTGATCCGAAGATTAAAACGTGCAAAATTTGCCAAACAAAAAGTAGAGATTTTTAAACCAATGATCGATACTCGATATGATGATAAGTCGGTAATTTCTCATGATAGTAACGAAATTCATTCAACTCCGGTTCCTGCCGCAGCAAATATTCCCATTTTAGCAGACGATTGTGATGTCGTTGGTATTGATGAAGCTCAATTTTTCGATGATGAAATTGTAAAAGTTTGCAATGATTTAGCCAATAGAGGCGTGCGGGTAATTGTTGCTGGATTGGATATGGATTTTAAAGGTAACCCGTTTGGCCCTATGCCTGCATTAATGGCAACTGCTGAGTATGTAACTAAGGTACATGCAGTGTGTACCCGAACCGGAAATTTAGCAAATTACAGTTACCGTAAAGCTAAAGGTGATGAATTGGTGCTTTTAGGAGAAGTAGATGAATACGAACCTTTAAGTAGAGCGGCTTACTATAAATTAATGATTCGAGAAAAAATTCGGAAAATGAATGTGCAAGAGCCTGAAGATATTTCTAAAAAAAAGAAAAACTAAGGGATGCCAAAAACCATTGAAACTGTTTTAGAAATAAATCTTACCGCATTAGGTGAAAATTATCATTATTTAAAATCTAGAATAAAAGATTCTACAAGGATATTGGGGGTTGTAAAAGCCTTTGCCTATGGAAGCGATGCTTTAGTTATTGCAAAAGAATTGGAAACTTTAGGAGTAGATTATTTAGCGGTAGCATATGTGAATGAAGGGGTTGCCTTAAGGGATGTTGGTGTTAAAACACCTATTTTAGTGCTACACCCTCAACCTGAAAATTTTGAAACTCTTATACATCGATGTTTAGAACCTAGTTTGTATAATGAAAGTGTACTAAAGCAATTTATAAAAATAGCTTCTGACAAAAAACAAATCAACTACCCTGTTCACCTTAAATTTAATACGGGTTTAAATCGATTGGGATTTAATGAAGCCGAGGTCGATAAAATTGTTTCAAAGTTAAATGCGACAAGCAATATAAAGGTTACTTCGCTTTTTTCACACCTAGCGGCTAGTGAGGATCTCAAAGAAAAATGTTTTTCAGAATCTCAAATAAGTACCTTCAGAAATATTGCAAAAAATATCTCAAGTAAATTAAGCTACCAACCCAAATTACATATGTCTAATACTTCAGGAATTTTAAATTATCCTGAAGCACAATTCGACATGGTTAGAACTGGAATTGGTCTTTATGGTTTTAGTAATATTCCCGAAGAACAAAAAAACTTTACACCAATCGCAACATTAAAGTCAGTGATTTCACAAATTCATACTATTAAAAAAGGAGATAGTGTTGGGTATAATAGAGCTTTTAAAAGTGATGGAACTATCGTAACAGCTACAATTCCAATTGGTCATGCAGATGGTATTAGTAGAGCATATGGAAACGGTAATGGTTGGGTAATGGTTCGCGGAATAAAAGCTCCAATAATAGGAAATGTTTGTATGGATATGATAATGATAAATGTAACAGGAATTCTTTGTGAAGAAGGCGATGAGGTAGTTTTATTTGGGAATGATAATAAAGCAGATTTACTTGCAGAAACAATTGATTCAATTTCTTACGAATTATTGACAGCAATATCACAAAGAGTAAAGCGTGTCTTTTATCGGAGATAAAACTTAGTTTCAACAATCAAATAATTAATTTATCATATATTGTAATTAACAAAAACCCAATTAATTTATTATGTTTAAGGAATTCAAAAAATTTATCATGACTGGCAATGTAATCGATTTGGCAGTTGCAGTTTTACTTGCTGGAGCAGTTGGCTTAGTTGTAAAAGGCTTTGTAAGTGATATTATGATGCCGATTGTTGGGCAATTTACAGGAGGAATCGATTTTGCCGATTTAAAATATGTCTTATCTCCTGCTTTAGTAGATGCTGAAGGAGCAATTACAACTGCAGAAAATGCGATTATGTATGGTAATTGGATCAATTCAATTATTAACTTAATTATCGTTGGATTTGTTTTATTTATGATTGTTAAAGCATACAATAAAACAAAAAAACCTGTTGAAGAAGCACCTGCTGCTCCAGCTGGTCCAACTCAGGAAGAATTATTAGCTGAAATTAGAGATCTTCTAAAAAAATAATAAGCACGTAGAACCGCTACACTGCACATTCTAACTAATAAATTTCAATTTAAACCATCCGTCAAAAGCGGATGGTTCTTTTTTTAAGTATAATTTTTAAAAGTTTAGTAATCTATGACCTATTTTTGCGTTTTAAAGTTTGTAACCTTTAATATCATCTAGTTATTAACTAGACATTCATATGAAAATAGCAGTTGTTGGAGCTACCGGAATGGTAGGAACTATTATGATTAAATTATTGGAAGAGCGTAATTTTCCTGTTTCAGAAATATTATTAGTAGCTTCTGAAAAATCAATAGGAAATGAATTATATTTTAATGGAAGGACGGTAAAAGTAATCGGTTTAAAAGACGCTTTATTTAAAAAGCCTGAGATTGCTATATTTTCCGCTGGTAGCACTATATCTTTAGAATGGGCTCCTAAATTTGCGGAAGTAGGTACGACAGTAATTGATAATTCATCAGCTTGGAGAATGGATTTATCGACGAAATTAGTGGTGCCAGAAATTAATGCTTCCACATTAACTGCCAATGATAAAATCATTGCCAATCCTAACTGTTCTACTATTCAATTGGTCATGGCATTAGCGCCTCTTCATGAAAAATACAGAATGAGACGGGTAATTATTTCAACATATCAATCGGTTTCTGGTACTGGAAAGAAAGCGGTTAATCAATTAGAAAATGAGATCAGTGGAGTTCAGTCCGAAATGGCTTATCCATATCCAATTCACAAAAATGCGCTTCCTCATTGTGATGATTTTGAAGAAAATGGTTATACAAAAGAAGAAATGAAGTTGGCTCGTGAGCCTCAAAAAATATTAAACGATCGAAGCTTTTCAATTTCTGCAACTGCTGTTCGAATTCCTACTACAGGGGGTCATAGCGAATCTGTAAATGTTGAGTTTAAAAAAGACTTTGAGATTAACAATGTTAGAAAGATTCTTCATGAAACCCCGGGGCTAATTGTTCAAGATAATCCAGATACAAATACCTATCCAATGCCAATTTATGCCAATGGTAAAGATGAAGTTTTTGTTGGTAGAATTCGAAGAGATGAAACACTAGAAAAAACCTTAAATATGTGGATTGTTAGTGATAATTTAAGAAAAGGAGCCGCAACAAATGCCATCCAAATTGCTGAATATATAATTGATAAAAAGTTTATTTAAAAATAGCTTAAATTATATTTTCTGTTTCTGTTTCTGTTAGATGTAAATAAGCAAAACAAGGGGTTTATAAGATACATTAGATTTAACACATTATTAGTTGAAATCAAGCATGCTAAACATAATTAGATTAGCCAAGTAATTACTTTGTTTTCATTTTCTTATTTTTGAAATATTCTCTATTTTATATTGCTGATATAAAAGAATTAAACCTATAATTGGTATAAAAACATCACTCCAAAAAATAATCCCTGCATTACCTGGATTAAAATTATGTTCAGTAATCATTTGATAAATATGTCCTCCAGCAGCGCCCCACAAAAAACAAGCTGGACCAATAATACCGGCAGTTCTAAAACTAATATTTGATTTAAAAGCTATAAAACCAATAACTGCAAAACCCAAGCTAGCAAAACCTACCTCTAATTGAAAAGGGCTATTTTCCCAACCTATAAAAGAAGCGGACTTCGCTGAAAAAAATACGTGCATAATAAAATTATACAAAAAACTTATTCCAATATTAAATAGAAAGTAATATGAAAATAAAGCTTCAATTATATGTTTTTTTGTTAATGATTGCTTTTTTATAATTAGGCTTACAACAGAAAAAATGAATCCCAAAATTAAAAAAGTAAGAGTGAAGTTATAAATAAAATAAGTTATAAATTTTTCCATGACATTAATTGTAGGTTAAAGATAACAAATTATTTTAAATAGGTGTTTTTGTATGAATTAAACCATTAAAAATTAGGCTATTAAAAGTACTTTATAGACTTTCCCACTAAAATTGAATTGATCTCCTTTTGTTTTTCCTAATAAGCACATACCAATAGGTGAATTGGGTGCAATGCCTAAATAAATTAAATTATTCGTTTCTAATTTACCAACAGATATACTCATAAAAAAATTGGCTTGATTCGTTTCAATAATACTACCTAATCGAATCGTTTCTGAAGCTAAGCTTATGTTAACTTTAGCTAATTGATGCATCACTTTTTCTATTTCTCTTAATTGATTCCCCGCATTTTCGCGTTCAATTTGAAGCATTGCTCTTCCAGTTTGATGCTTATCTCCACTAGTACTTTTAGATTCTTCTTTTAAAGAATACTCAATATTGGAAATCGTTTTATTAATACTAATATACCTTAACTTTATAAGATCCTTACATTGCTGTTGTAATTTAAATTTTAATTCAAGAGTGTCCATGTAGTTTATTTTAATTTGAATTAGCTATCATTTTAATTTCCCTTCTAGTCCAAATTTAATATAACAAAAAAAACTCCGAACCTTTTAGGTTCGGAGTTTAAATATTTTTATTCTTCCTCTTCTATTTCGCTCATTTCAAAGCTATCCATAAAAGCAGTAGTAAAATCACCTGCAACATAATCTGGATGATCCATCAGTTGTCGATGGAATGGAATTGTGGTTTTGATACCTTCAATCACAAACTCATCCAATGCTCTTCGCATCTTACTAATAGCCTCTTCACGGGTTTGAGCAGTGGTAATTAATTTAGCAATCATAGAATCGTAATTAGGCGGAATAGTATATCCAGCATACACGTGAGTGTCTAACCGAACTCCATGTCCTCCTGGAGAATTCAATTCTATGATTTTTCCTGGACAAGGTCTAAAATTATTAAAAGGATCTTCAGCATTAATCCTGCACTCGATTGAATGAAGTTTTGGGAAATAATTTTTTCCAATAATCGGTATACCTGCAGCTACTTTAATCTGTTCTCTAATTAAATCGAAATCTATAATTACTTGTTCCGTAATTGGATGTTCTACTTGAATCCGAGTATTCATTTCCATAAAGTAGAAGTTTCGATGCTTGTCTACTAAAAACTCAACAGTTCCAGCCCCTTCATACTTAATGTATTCCGCAGCTCTTACTGCAGCTAACCCCATTTCTTCCCTTAACTTTTCAGTCATAAATGGACTTGGAGTTTCCTCGGTAAGTTTTTGATGACGCCTTTGAATGGAACAATCTCTTTCACTTAAATGGCAAGCATTTCCTTTACTATCTCCTATAATTTGAATTTCAATATGTCTAGGTTCTTCAATTAATTTTTCTATGTACATGTCGTCATTTCCAAAAGCAGCTTTACTTTCATGACGAGCAGAATCCCAGGCATTTTTCAAGTCTTCTTCTTTCCAAACAGCTCTCATACCTTTTCCTCCGCCTCCAGCACTAGCCTTAAGCATAACTGGATAACCGGTTTTTTTTGCAACTTTAATACAGGTTTCAAAATTTGGTATGGTGCCTTCACTTCCAGGAACACACGGTACTCCTGCTTCAATCATAGTGGTTTTGGCCATTGCTTTATCCCCCATTCTATTAATCATGTCTTCAGAAGCTCCAATAAACTTAATATTATGTTCTTCACATAATTTTGAAAAATTAGCATTTTCAGATAAAAAACCATAACCAGGATGAATAGCATCAGCATTTGTTATCTCTGCAGCAGCAATAATATTAGGTATTTTTAAATAGCTCTCGCTACTTGATGGCGGTCCGATACAAACCGCTTCATCAGCAAAGCGAACATGAAGACTTTCGGCGTCTGCTGTAGAATAAACTGCAACGGATTTAATACCCATTTCCCTACAGGTCCGAATGATACGTAATGCAATTTCTCCTCTATTGGCAATCAATATTTTTTTAAACATAATTTCAATAAATTTCAAAATGTTCAATTACTAACCTAAATCTATTAAAAGTTATATAATTGACAATTTTAGATTTGATTAATTAAGATGGGTCTACCAAAAATAAAGGTTGATCAAACTCTACTGGAGTTGCGTCATCAACTAAAACTTTTACTATTTTACCTGTAATTTCACTTTCTATTTCATTAAAAAGTTTCATAGCTTCAATAATACATAAAACATCACCGTCTTTAATTGAATCTCCAACCTCTACAAAAGAAGGCGTATCTGGAGAAGATTTTCTGTAAAATGTACCAATAATTGGTGAATTTACAGTGATGTATTTTGAATTTTCAGCTTCTACTGGGGGTTTAGTGTCTTCTTGTGTTACGGTATTTTTTATAACAGGTGGCAAGGCTCCACCTTGAGGTGCCATTTGTGGCATTTGTTGAATATAAGTTGTTTCTCCCTTAGCATGGTCTTCAACAGTTTTTATTGTAATTTTTACATCATTCATTTCAAGTTTAACTTCAGTAGCTCCAGATTTTGCTACAAACTTGATTAAATTTTGAATCTCTTTTAAATCCATAGTATCAGTTTTAGTTTGTTCTATTAATTAAGAGTCGTATGACCAAGTAAGGTACATAGCTCCCCAAGTAAATCCTCCTCCAAAAGCAGCGAAAACTAGTTTATCGCCTTTTTTAAGTTTTTTCTCATATTCGAAAAGACATAAAGGTAATGTTGCCGATGTTGTATTTCCATATTTATGAATATTTTTCATCACTTTTTCATCAGGCAGGTTCATTCGTTTTGAAGTAGCTTCAATTATTCGATTGTTAGCTTGATGAGGAACCAACCATTGAATGTCGTCTCCAGTTAAATTATTGCGTTTTAAAATTTTTTCTGATACATCAGCCATTCTTGTAACTGCAAATTTAAAAACTGTTTTTCCATCTTGAAAAACGACATGTTGGTTATTATTAACGGTTTCTATTGACGAAGGAAGTAATGATCCACCAGCATCAATTTTTAAAGAATCTCTTCCGTTACCGTCTGTTCTTAAATATTCATCTTGGACTCCTAATCCTTCAAAATTTGGCTCAAAAAGGGCAGCTCCTGCACCATCTCCAAAAATAATACAAGTGGTACGGTCCTTGTAATCTATAATCGATGACATTTTATCTGCACCCACCAAAAGTACTTTTTTATAACTTCCAGACTCAATATATTTTGCCGCTATAGACATTCCAAAAAGAAAACTAGAACAGGCTGCCATTAAATCATAGGAAAATGCATTATCCGCTCCAATTTGAGTAGCTACATAAGCTCCAGTAACGGCAACTGGCATGTCAGGTGTTGCGGTCGCCAAGATAACCATATCGATTTCTTTGGGATCTGTATTGCTTTTTTTAAGAAGGCTTTTTGCAGCTTCTACAGCAAGGAATGAAGTTCCTTTATCTTTATCTTTTAAAATTCTACGTTCTTTAATGCCTGTTCGAGCGGTAATCCATTCATCATTGGTATCTACCATGGTTTCCAATTCTTTATTGGATAAAACGTATTCTGGAACATAGCCTCCTACAGCTGTTATTGCTGCTGTGATTTTACTCATAGGTTTGAATTAATTTCACAAAAAGAGGTAAAATTCCTCTAAATCGGACGAAAATTACTAAAAATTAGTCAAAAACGGGTCAAAAAATAAAATAAATAATAAAACAAAAAACGCTCACATTTTTGTGAACGTTTATTTATTTATAGTTTATTATTACTAAGCTACTTCTTCTACAGCGTCTATAACTATCTGACCACGGTAGTATAATTTACCTTCATGCCAGTGAGCTCTATGATATAGATGAGACTCTCCAGTTGTTGGGTCTGTACCTATTTGAGGTGTAGTTGCTTTGTAATGTGTTCTTCTTTTATCTCTTCTAGTTCTTGAGATTTTTCTTTTTGGATGTGCCATTACTTAATATTATTTGTCTGTTAATAATTTTTTTAATTCGTCCCACCTTGGGTCTGTTTTTTCATCTTCATTAATTAGATTTTCATCTTCATTACTAAGACCTAATTCTTCTAGTTTGTTAAGTATGTCTGAATGTAGTGTTCCATCTTCAATCCCTGGATGAATCCTTTTTGTTGGAACAGCTAACACAATCGATTCATAAACATATTGCTGAATACCAAATTCATAACTTCCATGAGGTATTAAAATTAATTCCTCATTTTCATCGTTAAACTCATCGCCAAATTGGACAATAAAATCAAACGATCCTGAAAGATCTTGATTGTAAGGTTCATTTGTTATGTCACAGTTTATATTTACAAAGCCTTTAAAAGCTAGGGTAAACTCTAACATAGTGTTTTTTTTAATCAGCAGTACCTCAAGATTAATAGCTACACTATTAAAATCTTCATACTCAAAATACTCAAAGAACGATTCACTTATTTTGAAGTCAAACCGGTGTTCTCCTAATTTTAATCCCACAAATGGGATGATAAATTCTTTCAATTCCTTCATAATCACTCACCTGTTAAACACGGCATCCTTACAAATAAGGCGGGTGCAAAGATAAAAAAATATTTAAACAGAATAGATATTTTTGTAATTCTTTTTCTTATTTAATTTTTTATTCATTTAATTGATTAATTATAATAACTTTAAAAAAAGATATTAAAGGATTCGAAGGGGTTATGTACAGCAATAAAAACTGTGAATATTACCTAAATAAACGAACAAAATGTTAAAAAAACAGTGCCAAATAAAAGCTATTTCTTTTTATTATGAAATTCTTTTTTTTGTATAGTTATTTCTAATGAATTTTTTTTAAGATTCTTGTATTCTTCCCTCTTTTTAAAAATTTCCATTGCGGTATAAAGAGCTTCTTTAAACGAATCGTTATTAGCTATATTCTTTCCTGCAACATCAAATGCAGTTCCATGATCTGGGGAAGTTCGAATTTTATTTAATCCTGCAGTATAATTTACACCCTTACCAAAAGAAAGTGTTTTAAAAGGGATTAACCCTTGGTCATGATAAGAGGCAATAATTGCATCAAACTTTTCATAATTTCCAGAACCAAAAAAGCTATCTGCCGCATAGGGTCCATAAACTAATGTTCCTTTTTTATAAATATCATCTAAAGCAGGCCTAAGTATAGTATCATCTTCATTCCCAATAACACCATGATCTCCATTGTGTGGGTTAATACCTAATACTGCAATTTTTGGCTTTCGAATTCCGAAATCTTGTATTAATGTATCTTTAATTGTTTTTATTTTTCGTTCTACAAGTTCTTTTGTAATGATTTGCGAAACATTTTTTACAGCAACATGATCTGTTAATAAACCAACTCTTAACGAATCTCTTATCATCAACATTAAACTTTCTCCTTCCAATTCTTTATTTAAGAAATCAGTATGACCAGGATAATTAAAATCTTTAGATTGAATACTTGATTTATTTATTGGAGCGGTAACCAATACATTAATCTTGTTATTCTTAAGAGCAGCTACAGCAGATTTAAGAGATTTGATGGCATAAGCTCCCGTATTTAAATCTTCTTTGCCAAAATTTATATCGACAGGTTCATCCCAAACATTGAAAACGTTAATTTTATGGTGATCAATATTTTCAATTTTATCTATTCCATGAAGATTACATTCAATTTCATATGCCTTTTTAAAATAAGTCATAATCTTAATGGAAGCAAAGATTACAGGAGTAAAAAAGTCCAATATTCTAGGGTCTTGTAGGGTCTTTAAAACCACTTCACTACCAATTCCGTTTAAGTCGCCTATAGATATACCTACGACTATTTTATTTTGCTTATTCATTCGAGTTAGATCGCTTAATTTATCATTACTTTTGTTGTACAAATGTAACTAAATGGAATTATGTTTACAGGAATAATTGAATCAATGGGAGAAATAATTTCTCTTACAAGTGAAGGAAGTAATGTTCATATTGAGGTAAAAAGTAAAATTACTCATGAATTAAAAATAGATCAAAGTTTAGCTCATAATGGAGTTTGCCTCACTGTGGTTGAAATCAATGGTAATAACTATATTGTTACTGCTATTAAAGAAACTTTGGACAAATCAAATATAGGAGATCTTAAAGTTGGTAATTTAGTTAATTTAGAAAGATCAATGAAACTTCAGGAACGTTTGGATGGTCATATTGTTCAAGGTCATGTTGATCAAACTGCAATATGTACAAATATTCTCAAAGAAAAAGGAAGTGCTTACTATACGTTTCAATATGAAGATACTTACAGCAATGTAACCATAGAAAAAGGTTCTGTAACCGTAAATGGAGTTAGCTTAACCGTTGTAAATTCAAAAGAAAACGAATTTAGTGTTGCTATTATCCCTTATACAGTGGCACATACGAACTTTAAAGAGTTTGAAACAGGAACTAAAGTTAATTTAGAGTTTGATGTTATAGGAAAATACATAAAGAGACTTACACAGGGTTATTGATTTTATATTTTATGCCTCACGTAAGGTCTCAAAACAATCAGTATAAAGCTATTATCACCTAAAGGTGGTTTAGATAGGCTCCTTTGACAAAGTATATCTGCTCAACCTAGATATTTAACTAAGCATTTGTTCTATTAAAGAAATACTATTTACAAAAAACGCACTAAGATTAAGAGTTTGATTTTCTAACAAAAAACCAATTCAACTTGTTACTAAGAGTTTTATAGGTTAATGCTATAAAAATTGAGTATTAATTATTTTTGTTCGATAATCAAATATCGTTTGTAGTTGCTTTTTTATAAGTAAATTATGACTCCATCTTCCAATTAAACCAAAAGGTAATTTATAGCTTACCTTGTCAATTATCTTACAGTTATTATCATCTATTTTTTCAAATATATGTTCATGGTGCCACATTTTATATGGACCAAACCTTTGTTCATCTACAAAATATTTTTCAAAATCGACACAAGTAATTTCCGAAACCCAATTAATTCGGATGCCTTTAATAATGCTTACTTTATAACTTATAATTTGACCAGTATGTACTGGTTTTGGTTTGCCAGATGTAATTAAAAAATCCATTTCTGGTGGTGTTATTTTTGCTAAATTTTCTGGTGAACTAAAAAACACCCAAGCTTTTGACACAGGTATTGGCATTTCAACAACAGATTCTAAAGTGTATATGTTTGAGTGACTTTTAAAAGATAATGCCATCGTAGCTATTTATTATTTATTTGTTTATTCTTAAGGTTTTCAAAAATCATTAAATTTCCAAATAATAAAGAAAAACAATAAGCAACATCTTCTATTGGGATGGTATGAATTCTAATACCTAAGTTTTCTAAAGGATTATACCAAACTACAGGAGATTCAATTCCAGTAAGGCTTCCAGTCAATATTCCATTTACAATTAAAAAGGGAATTAAAATGACTAAAAATGTAATATAAAAATGTTGTAATAGTGAGTTATTATAAATCAAGCCTATTAGTAAAACAACTAATAATACCATAAAACTTGAAACTGTATAGCTTTTTGAAAAATTGATCCAAACAAGTGCAATACTTGTTATAATTAGTGCAATTGTTATATAATTCGTTGTTCTTTTCTTTAGTTGATAAGATGGGAGTAAATACAAAAAAGCATAATGAATAAATAAGCTGCAAAAGGGGATAATTAAAAAGAAGAGCCATTCTTCAATAGGCATTTTAAAAATTTTAATCCCCAAACAATAGTCATAATTAAAGCCCCATATTCCTGCCTTGGTAAAAAAATAATCCCAAATCAAAAATACAATTGCCACAATTATTGTAGAAAAAGAAAACTGTTTCCAATATTTAATAATATCAAGAACAAAAATTGAATACAATAATGGAACTAAAACAGATCCTAAAAGGAGGTAAAGGTATAGTCCTGTCATAATTTTATAATGGGTTTTTTAAAATATTTTTTAGGGACATTAAGCATCCCAAAACATTCTCCATCTTCTTTATTTAAATGCTTGTGATGTATTTTATGGGCTTTACGAAGTCCCAATAAGTATTTGTTTTTTGTGTGTTTAAACCATTTAAACCGTTGATGAATCAATACATCATGAACTATAAAATAAGTAATACCGTAAGATAAAATACCAATGGCTATAAAAAATTTATAGTTTAATTCTGGATGGATTCCGAAATAAAATAAAGTGATGCTTGGAATGGCTCCAATAACAAAAAAAGCATCATTTTTCTCAAAGGTATTTTGGTACCTAGGTTGATGGTGATCTTCATGTAAAACCCACAGAAATCCATGCATTATATATTTATGAACGAACCAAGTAATACCTTCCATAATTCCATAGGTAACAATGGAGATTAGTATATAAAATAAGATTATCATTTTCTAAAATTTTAAAATATTCTGTTTTAAACCATTTTTAATTTAAAATTAAAATAGGACACTATTAATAAATACATTTTTTTTGGATTTGAAACTCGTATCCTTTTTTCCTTTAATATTGCTGAAGGCGTCTTCTCTATTTTATATAAGAGATTAAAGTAATATTTATACGCGACATAAACTGCTAATTTTGCTTCTTTGGGTAGATTAACGATTCCCATATAAGCTTCTTCAAAATCTTTTTTAATTTCAGTTAACACCTTTTTTTTATCTGTTTCGGATAGTTTATTTGGATTAATATTGGGGAAATAGGACCTATTTAAATTTTCAAAATCTTCATTAAGATCTCTTAAAAAATTTACTTTTTGAAATGCAGAACCGAGTTTCATGGCCGGTTCTTTCAAATTAAGGTACTTTTCCTGATCACCTTTAACAAATACTTTTAAACACATTAAGCCTACAACATCAGCAGAACCATAAATATATTCATCAATTTCTTCTTGATTTACATATACTTGTTTATTTAAATCTGCTCTCATACTTTTAAGAAAAGATTCAACCAATTTTGCATCAATATTATATTCTTTAACTGTTTTTTGAAATGCATTTATAACAGGATTTGTGCTAATTCCTGTTTCAATAGCATATAGATAATCTCCTTCAAATCGATTCAACAACTCTTCCTTAGGATATCCTTCAAAACTATCAACTATTTCGTCAGCTACTCTTACAAATCCATAAATATTATAAATAGCTTGACGAATATCTGGAGCTAATAGGCGAACCGCAATTGAAAACGAAGTGCTGTATTTCTTGGTAATTAATGTAGCACTTTCATTAGAAATACTATCGAAGAGTTCTTTCATTATTTTAACTGTTTTATTATTAATTCTGCTACAAGTTTCCCGGAAACTATTGCAGGAGGAACTCCTGGACCAGGAACTGTTAACTGCCCCGTAAAATACAAATTTTTCACTAATTTACTTTTTAATTTTGGTCTAAGAAATGATGTTTGCATAAGTGTATTAGCTAATCCATAGGCATTCCCTTTATATGAATTATATTCTTTGATAAAATCACTTACACAAAAAGATTTTTTATATATGATATTTTTTTTTATTTCTTGTTCTGTAATTAATTCTAGTCTATCTAAAACAATATTAAAATATTTCTCTCTAAGTAACTCTGTATCTTCTAAACCAGGTGATAATGGAATTAAAATAAAACCATTTTCGCATCCTTCGGGAGCTGTGTGTTTATTAGTAATTGAAGTAAAATTTGCATAAAACAAAGGATTAGTAGGCCACTTAGGGTCTTTGTAGATTTCTTTAGAGTGCAAATCAAAATCAGTATCAAAAAACAAATTATGATGAGCAATATTTTTTAGTTTTTTATCAAAACCCAAATAAAAAAGTAATGAAGATGGAGCTAATACCTTACTTGACCAATATTTTTCTGAATATTGCCTCAAAGACTTAGGGAGTAATTTTTCTGTGTGGTTATAATCAGCTCCAGATAATACTATATCCGAACTTAGTATTTTATTATTAACTTCTATTCCAGTTGCTATATTATTGTGAGTAATTATTTTAGTAACATTTGCATTGTTATGAAAATTAACTCCGAGTGACTTAGCGATACTTATCATAGCATTTACAACATCATAAAACCCATTTGTGGGCTGCCATGTACCAAGTCCAAAATCTGCATAGTTCATAAAATTATAAAAAGCTGGCGTATTTGAGGATTCAGCTCCAAGAAACAATACAGGAAACTCTAATATAGACCTTAGTTTAGGGTTTTTAAACTCTTTGTGAACCTCTTTTTTTATGTTTGTAAAAAAATATCCGACCCTTTTAATTGTGTCTATTGAAACAAGCTCTAATGGGTTTAAACCAGGCATTTTATAGAGCATTTCTGTTACTGCAATTTTATAGTTTTCTTTTGCTTTAGAAATAAACTTTTCAAGTCGTTTAGAACTTCCTTTTTCTTCTTTTTCAAAAACTTTATAAATTTTTTCCAATGAGTCTGGAATTGCAATAAAATCTTGTGCGCCAAAATATACATGATAAGCTGGGTTTAGTTTTTTTAATTCATAAAAATCTTTGGCTTCTTTATTAAAATCTTTGAAAAATTTCTCAAAAACATCTGGCATCCAATACCAGCTAGGGCCCATATCAAATGTAAAACCATCATCTTTAAATTGTCTTGCTCTACCACCAAAATCCTCGTTTTTTTCAAAAACAGTAACAACGTGTCCAGCTTTAGCTAAATAACAAGCTGCTGACAATGATGAAAATCCAGAACCTAAAATATGAATTTTTTTACTCATTTTTTTTTTTAAAAATAGGAAAAATCCCTGAAGAATTTCTTCCTAAGGGATTTTAACATCAAAAAGTTAACAACAACTTCTTTTCTTTTTCAAAGGTATTATTATTATTTTTTTAATAATTTTTTTGTGCTCAAAATACTATTCCCTTCAAGAATTGTTACTTGGTAAAGACCCATAGACAAGCTACTAACGTCTATTGAATTATTTGTTGAATTAATTCTATTATTTAAAATAACTCTTCCTTGAACATCAGTAATACTGATTGTTAATTCATCTACGTCTAAAGATCTAAAATCAAAGTTTAATTGATTGTTTACAGGGTTTGGAAACATAACAAATGTATTTTGATTAAAATCCGCTACTCCTAAAGTTGCGGCTGGTAATGGTATTAAATCACCACCACTTGGTAAAGATACCCACAAACCAAAAGATGCTCCATCTGAGTTTTGAGAGGGATCTAAAAATCCACTTGCAATGACGGCTAATGCTGCTCCTTCTAAACCTAAAGTAGCTAAAGGTGCTTGGTATGCAGCAACTCCTGATCCACCTGCATTTATTTGTACTACATAATCATCGGTAGGTAATTCTAAATATCCTGCAAATTCTGTATAAGAAATATCATTTATAAGAACACCTGCTCCCAAACCTGTTTCAACAACTTGAACTGTTGGGGCGTCTGTAGATCCATGATGTACCAATACATCTGTATTTGTTGGATCGGTAGCAGCTTCTCTACCCATTGGGTATATTTGTAATCCAAATGGCGGTGCTGGATTATATCCAGAAGCACTAACAATTCCATCAGCTACTAATACATAAGTTTCACCTCCTGCTAGTGTGACTTCAGCAGAATATATAGCGTCTTCTACACTTGTACTTCCGGCTGGTGCAACTGATAAAACTATCTCTTCTCCCGCTGGAGCTTCAATAAAGGGGGATGCAGTTCTAAATTCGAAATCTTGAATTAATAAATCTTCATTCAAGTAAACATCTACAAATTCTGCAGCAGCATCTGCTGAGTTATGTATTGCTTGTACTCTTGCTGTAGAGGCAGAAGTTGGTAACATAATCAAATTTCCACCAATCGGTAAGGCGGCATACAATCCAAAGGCTGCTCCGTCTGAGTTTTGGGAAGGATCTAAAAATCCACTAGCCACAACAACTAGTGCTACTCCTTCTAGACCTAAAGTGGCTAGGGGTGCTTGATATGAAGCAACTGTAGTACTTCCATCTGCAGTTCTTACTTCTATAGTGTAATCAAATGGTGGCAACTCTAAATATCCTGCAAATTCAGTGTAAGAAATATCATTTACAATTGTTCCAGCCCCTAATGCTGTTTCTACAATATCAACCGTTGGAGCATCTGTAGATCCATGATGTACCAAAATATCTGTATTTGAAGGATCGGCAGCAACTTCTCTTCCCATTGGATAAATTTGTAATCCAAATGATGGTGCTGGATTGTACCCAGATGCGCTTACAATTCCATCTGCAACTACTACATATGTTTCGCCTGAGGCAAGTGTTACCTCAGCAAAATAAATTGCATCATCTACGCTTGTGCTTCCAGCTGGTGCGACTGATAAAACAATCTCTACTCCCGCAGGAGCATCAATAAATGGAGAAGCAGTTCTAAATTCGAAATCTTGAATTAATAAATCTTCATTTAAGTAAACATCTACAAATTCTGCTGCAGCATCTGCTGAGTTATGTATAACTTGTACTCTTGCTGTTTGAGCGTAAAAATATCCTGTTACAGCAAACAGGAGCATAAAAATTGTTAATTTCTTCATAGTGTATAATTTTATTTTTCTTCAAATATAGGAATATAAATAATTTTGTTTAGCAACTTTAACATTTAATTAAACAATTTAATTACAGGTAATTTTTTGTCACAATAAAATATTTAAAATCTAATTATTACACGATTAAATTGTGTTTTGGAAATTCAAAAAAAATAAAAATTAATTTTAATATCATTTTTTAGTCATTACAATGATAATAAAAAACTGTTTCTGAAATTAGGTTGTTTAGCTTGACTCTTAATTAGCGATTAAGTCTTGTAAAGATGTTTTAAAAAACATCTTTTTATTTTTATTTTTTTTAGAAAAATCATCCCAAATGTTACCCACAATAATAGACGTGTTATTGTTATCACTTACTAGTTTTTCTACATTATCTAAAAACATTGTTTTCTCCTCTGTGGTGGTATCAATCATAAAATAGGTAATCCAAGTGATGTTTTTAATTTGAGAATTAACATAAAATAAATTGTCAAAAGGAATGCTTTTTCCGAGATATACTGTTTTTTTTCCTTTTAATTTTAAATAATAATTTAAAAAGAATAAACCTAAGTCATGAATTTCACCGAAAGGAAGAAACAAAACATTTACAGGTTCATTAGATGTTTCTACATTGGGTAAAGCAGATATGTTTAAAGCTATTTTTTGATATATTAAATTAGATATAAAGTGTTCGTGAGCAGGCTTAATAGAGTCTGTTTGCCATAATAAGCCCAAGTGGTTAAGTAAGGGAATGTAAGTGTCTGAAAAAATCTCAATAAATGAATGTTTTTCTAATAATTTTAAATAGGTGTTTTGAAATAAGTTCTCGTCAAAAGTGTACATACATAACAACAAAGAGTTTATCTCATAATTATTAGAAAAATCACTTAAAGCAACTGTTTTTGCTTCTTTAGATAATAAATCAACAGATAATTTAGCAATTTTAGAAATCTTGTAATTATTTTTATATAGTAAACTAATGTTTAAAATCTTTTGTAAGTCAGAAAGGCTGTAAACTCTAACATTTCTATTTATTCTAGAAGGCGATAATAAGTTATATCTCTTTTCCCATATGCGAATAGTATGAGCTTTGATACCTGTTAAAATTTCAAAATCCTGAATGGTAAAAGTATCTTTAATTTTGTTCATTAATTTTAACTATTTAATAAACAAAAGTAGGGTTTTTAATTAAATTAAAAAATTAATGCAGAAAAAGTCTATTAAATTCACTTATTATTATTTTAAATTTTAGTGTTTTTCGTATAAATATTATAGCGAATTACTAATTTTAAAATATTGATTTATAATACTTTACAAGCTTTTTATAAATAGATAATAAAGGTTATTGGTATCCAATTAATTTAGTACAGAAATGTAACTTAAATTGCTTCGGTATCTATAAAGTAGGTGTATTTTTGCTAAAAAGACCAAAGTAAGAAATAAATGGGAATAGTAGAAACATTTGGATATTTAAGTGCCTTATTAATTGGTATATCTCTAGGTTTAATAGGGGGCGGAGGGTCTATTCTAGCAGTACCCGTTTTAGCTTATTTGTTTGCTGTAAATGAAAATATAGCTACTGCTTATTCTTTATTTATTGTCGGTACTAGTTCTCTAGTTGGGGGGCTCAAACAACATCTTAAAGGTTATGTAGATTGGAAAACGGCAATTGTTTTTGGTATACCCGCAATTGTGGGAGTTGCATTAGTTAGGTACTATGTCGTCCCCGCTTTGCCTAGTGTTTTTTTTAAAATTAATGATTTTGAGTTTACTCGAAGAATGGGGATGTTGGGTTTGTTTGCTTTATTAATGATTCCAGCAGCTTTTTCTATGATTAAAAAGCATGAAGTTAAACAACAAAATAGTGATGATGCGGCTAATTATAACTACCCCTTAATTTTAACTGAAGGTTTATTAGTTGGAGGGATTACTGGTATGATTGGAGCAGGTGGAGGATTTTTAATCATTCCAGCTCTTGTTATTTTAGCAAATATCAACATGAAGGTTGCAATTGGCACTTCATTAGTTATTATTGCCTTTAAATCATTACTTGGGTTTTTCTTGGGTGATGCGTTAACAATTGATATAGATTGGAAATTTCTTGCTGTTTATACTGGGATCTCTTTAGTTGGTATTTTTATAGGTAGTTATATAAGTAATTTTATTGATGGCAACAAACTAAAAAAAGGCTTTGGTTATTTTATATTTGTAATGGCATTTTTTATTTTTTATATGGAGTTTTTTATAAAAAACAAATAAGAAGTTTGTGCTTTTTAAAAGGTTTGTCATCCAAAAGATCTTTTTATGTGTCCATAAAAACCAAGTTGCTAAAGTTCACATAAAACATATGTTTTCAATAAACACAATTAATCTTAATCATATTTACAAAATATTAAAATAACCAAAATGAAAAAATTACTTCATATAGTATTAACATTTTTAATACTTGCTTGCAGTGATAATGATTATAATGACAATATTACTGATGCTTGTAACGGTAATAACGCTGTTTATTTAGCTACTAATGGAGTTACAATAAAGGCCTGTGAAAATTCAAATGTGGGGGATCAGGGAGTGATAGGTGGCATTATATACACTGTAGTTGACCAGGAAATGTTACTAGAAATGGTTGAAAATGGAGAGGATGTAACCAAATTAGCGACAACAAAGGTTAACTTTATGTCCTCTATTTTTTTTGATAATTCTTCCTTTAACCAAGCTATTGGTAATTGGGATGTAAGTAATGTAACTAGTATGGCGGGGATGTTTAAATTGGCTGATTCCTTTAATCAACCCTTAGATAATTGGGATGTGAGTAAAGTGACTAATATGATATTTATGTTTTCAGGTACTACTAATTTTAATCAAAACTTAAGTTCTTGGAATGTTGATAATGTTATAAGTTGTTCTGATTTTAGTATAGATAGCCCTCAATGGTCCGAACCAAAACCTAATTTCAGTAACTGTAATCCCTAGCTAAATCTATCTACTAAACGTGGTGGGATAAAATTTATATTATGATTGTTTTTAAAGTATAAAAAAGTTAGTGCTTCTCTTTTTATTTCTTTGTTTCATTTCTTGTAGTGACTTTTTGTAGAAAAATGATGATACTGACCCTTTTGTTAATTTTTTTATTGAAAATTATGATTTTTTTTCAATTAATAAGGTATCGCTTAATGGTTATTAATTTGAAGACCCAAATATTACTTACGGAACTTCTCAATCTTTTATACTCAAAGAGGTTATTCAAGGTAGCTTCATAGATGTTAGTGTTTCTGTCAGAATCAGTTGTAACTCAAAACTCCTATTTCATTTAATAGACAATTAAATTTTTTAAACGGTACTGCTTTTATTACAATAGTAGATAGCCGACAAAATAATTCGATCCCAGTCTATGATTTGTAGCGATGCAGTTATTCAAGATTAATTAACTTCCCAACATTATTTAATCCAAACTATATTAGTGCAATTTTTTAACAAAAAATCTACTAAATGCTATGAAACATTTATCTATAAATATAAGTTTAACCTATTTAAAAGGCTTAGAAATAGGTTGTTTATTTTATTATCTATTTAACACTTTAATGTGCTTTTAAAAACATTAATTGACTATTTTTTGAAGAGAAGGCGACATTTAATGTCTTTTAAAGGACGCAAATATATAAGGGTTATCTGTTTTAATTAGGATAGTTGTTATACAAAAAACCTTGCAAACAAATACAAGAGGCATAAAAAACCCACTCTAAATTATTAGAGTGGGTTTTAAATGTTATTGTTTCGTTTTAGGTGGTTATAACGTATTTTACTTTCCGCTTGATACTTGTTTCATAAAGGGCACTATTCGGTAATCATCGTAAATGACTCTTTTTGAGGGTTGATAATGACGGACAATGATATTAAACACACCCGATGGGTTCATAATCTCTAAATTATTTGGGGAATCAGCACCACAACCAAAACTAACGGTATAAGTTCCATCTTCATTTGCCTGTGCGGTATTCGAACTGTAATTGGCAAGGTCATTAAACATAAAACCTTTTTTATCATAAACGGTGATAGACCAAAAGGCAAGGTTTTTTGGATCTTCAAAGGTCAATTCATAGCAATTATCTGTCGAATAATTGCCTGATGCTTCATAAATGTTATCAACCATTTGAGCACCACCCCAACCAAGGGCAGCACCTAATTCGTACTTTTCTTGAGTGAATAGTTTAATGGATGAATCATTAGGGTCTGTAAACATACCTTTTGTAGCGTTAACGGGCCCGTCTCGCTTTATAACTTCTGGCATTTTAGCTTTTAATGCATTCTCTACTGCTGTAAAGGACTCTTCATTCACAGGAATTGCTGTAAATGGATTATTTGAATTGGCATTAATACTCATTTTATCTTGAATTTCTTTTACTTCTGCTTCGCTAAAAGTAGCATCAAGACGAACTATTACATATAAATGGGTGCCAGTGTGCGTGTTCAAATCAAAGGTGCCTGTACCGTATTTCATTGCTTGAATCCGATGATCCTCAGTTACAGCTTGGATAGACATATATTTTCCTTCGGGAATTTCAGGCATTGTTATACTTGCTCCTTTTGATACATCAATAAAGGCCATGGAATAGTAGGTATCTCTATTCATACGGACAACGGGTTGATCATCAGTAGGTGTTAATTGGTTATAATGAATAAAATCGTTCACTCCTGTTAGATCTTGCTTCTTTAATAATTGTCGTGACGTTTCATCTTTAGGGTACATTTCTGGAGTAACAGTTCTTCCATTTTTATCAAAAAAAGCTTTTTCTGTGGTTGCAACTTGTACTGTTTTTGTTTGCTCTTCTTTTTTATTTGATTGGCAACTTATAAGGATAATAGTTGTTGTAAATGCTAAGATTATATATTTCATAATAATTTAATTTTTTTGTAAAATTAAATTATTATGAAATAAAATAAAAATTTAAAGCTATTTATGTTTTTAAATTTTAGTAGACTGGATTTATAAATTGTCCTGTTGAAAACTTCTTAAGTCTCTTTATTTAAGTAATTCTAAAGTTAATTGGACATAACCCCTTTTTGTTTTGTTTGCTAGATTTAACAACAAACAAGATTGATAGTTTTTTACTTTTCATTACCAATTGGTTTTAAGTTAAACAATTGGGATACAATTCTGATTATAAAGTGGGTCACCTAATAGGATACCTTTTATTTACAATAAACTTGACATTTGGATTTTCTTTGGAAATTACAAACAGTGCAGTAAATGCAACTATAATATGCTCTAAACCAAAAAATCCAACCTAAATAATTAAGTTGGATTTCTTTAAAAGTGGTCCCACATGGGCTCGAACCATGGACCCCCTGATTATGAGTCAGGTGCTCTAACCAGCTGAGCTATGGGACCGACATTTAGATTGCAAATTTAAAACTCTTTATATATTCCGCAAGCTATTTTATTGTTATTTTCTGTCTTGACATAATTCAACCAATACACCCGCTGTAGATTTAGGATGTAAAAATACCACTAACTTGTTATCTGCGCCCTTTTTAGGAGTTTCGTTCAAAACAATAAATCCTTCATTTTTAAGCCGAACTATCTCAGATTGTATGTCGTCTACTGCAAATGCAATGTGATGCACTCCCTCTCCCCTCTTTTCAATAAACTTAGCTATTGGACTATCCGGATTGATTGCTTCTAATAACTCTATTTTACTATCTCCAACCTTTAAAAAAGAAGTCTTTACTCCTTCACTTTTTACCTCCTCCGTTTTATAAGGAGAAGCTCCTAACAAACTAGTGTAAATTTGATTTGCATTTTCTATACTTTTTACTGCAATCCCAATGTGTTCTATTTTTTTCATAGTTAATTATCTAAAACATTACAAAAATAAGAATTCTAAAGGGCTTTTTTACTTTCAAACTAGCTATTTAAATGGTCATTTTTATTAAATGTAGTATTTTTGCAATATGAATGAAACTAATAGGCAAAAAAAGATTGCGGGAGTGCTACAAAATGATTTAGCGTTAGTATTACAAAAGATGTTGCGTGAATCAGGGCAATTAGGGATTATTATTTCGGTTTCTAAAGTTACCGTTACTACAGATCTTTCATTATCAAAAGTATTTACCAGTGTCTTTCCGCCTGAAAAATCTGATTTAATTGTTAGAGAGTTAAACGAGTTAAAGCCTAAAATTAAACATCAAATAGCACAAAAAACGAAACACCAGTTTCGGAAAATGCCAGATTTAGTGTTTTACAATGATGACTCTCTAGAGTATATAAACAATTTAGAAAATGCAGTAAAAGGGAAAGAAAACCCTATTATGGATACTGATTTATTGGATAAAAGAAAAAATTTATAATTGAATTTACCCCTCTACATTGCAAAGCGTTATTTATTTTCAAAAAGCAGTAAAAATGCAATTAATATTATTTCAAGAATTGCAATTTCTGCAGCTGTAGTAGGATCTTTAGCATTATTTATAGTGTTATCTGGGTTTTCTGGTTTAAGAGGTTATAGCCTTCAATTTACCAATGTTTTTGATTCAGACTTAAAAATATACCCAGCGAATGGCAAAACATTTTCACTTTCTAAGTCTTCGGAAGAGAAGCTGAAAAAGACAGAAGGTATTGAAGCCTTTTCAAAAATTATTGAAGAGCGTGTGTTTCTTCAATACCGTGGGAAAAACCTAATTGCTCTGATTAAGGGAGTGGATGAAAGTTTTAAAAATGTGATTCCGATTGATAGTATTTTGTTTTTAAACAAATGGTTAACACCGGATAAAGATGAAGTTGTAATTGGACTTGGTATTTCACAAAAACTATCTATGGGAGTACTTGATTATGGTAACTTATTAGAAATTTATGTGCCCAAACCTGGAACTGGACAACTAATAAATCCAACAGATGCCTTCACAAAAAGAAAAGTTGTTGCTTCTGGGATGTATAGTGTAAATTCAGACCTAGACAGTAAGTATGTGTTTTCTGATATCGAATTTGCTCAATCTTTATTAAAATTAGATGCTACAAAAGTTTCGGCATTGGAGTTAAAACTAGCCCTAAATGCTAATTCAAAAAACATTCGAAAAGAACTAAAAGCTGTTATTCCGGATGAAATTATTATCAAAAATAGGATACAACAGAACGATGGGCTTTATAAGATGCTGAATATTGAAAACTTGTTTGTTTATATTTTTGTTAGCTTAATAGCTGCAATTGCTATTTTCAATATTGCAGGGACTATTATTATGACCATTCTTGAAAAAAGAAGAACAATTAAAACGCTTTCCTCTTTGGGATTGACAATTAAAGAAATTAGAAAAATTTTTTTTTACAAGGGAGTGTTAATGACCTTAATCGGTTTATTGATAGGCCTTTTATTTGGAGTTATTACTGTTTTTTTACAACAAAAAATTGGGTTTATTCCAATAACGCCTAGCTTGCCTTATCCTGTAAAATTAGAATTTATTAATGTGGTCATTGTATTTATTACCATCTTGGTGTTAGGTGGTTTTGCTTCAAAAATTGCAGCAATGAAAGTTTCTGAAAAACTGATTTCTTAGGCAAAATGAAACCCTTTAAATTTTTCTGCAACTTCATCAAGAGCTTTAAAAACATCTATTGACTCGTCACTCGTTACCATTTTCATCCTATATTCCTTAAAATGTGGAATGCCTCTAAAATAATTGGTATAATGCCTTCTGGTTTCAAAAACTCCTAACTTTTCACCTTTCCAGTCAATTGCCATTTGTAGATGTCTTTTTGCGGCATAAATACGCTCTTCCATGGTTGGTTTTGACAAATGTTCTCCCGTTTTTAAATAATGCTTAACTTCTCTAAAAAACCACGGATTCCCTATACTAGCTCTGCCAATCATTGCGCCGTCAAGTCCATAGACGTCTTTCATTTCTTTGGCTTTTTCAGGAGTATTAACATCACCGTTCCCAAAAACAGGAATGTGCATTCTCGAGTTGTTTTTTACTTCAGCAATAGGGGCCCAATTAGCTTCTCCTTTATACATTTGTTTTCGTGTTCTTCCATGAATAGAAATTGCTTTACAACCAATATCTTGTAACCTCTCAGCAACTTCTACAATCTTTATGGTTTCTTCATCCCATCCTAAACGAGTTTTTACAGTAACTGGCAGCGAAGTGTGCTTTACCATGGCTTCTGTTAACGAAACCATTAAGTCAATATCCTTTAAAATTCCTGCACCCGCACCTTTTGAAACTACTTTTTTTACAGGACAACCAAAATTAATATCTATAATATCTGGTTTAGAAGCCTCCACAATCTCTACACTTCTCAACATCGATTCTAAATTGGCGCCGAATATTTGAATTCCTACTGGACGCTCCTTTTCGTATATATCTAACTTCATGACGCTTTTAGCAGCATCACGAATTAACCCTTCCGAAGAAATAAACTCTGTATATACAACATCTGCACCTTGTTCTTTACATAATGCACGAAAAGGAGGGTCACTTACGTCTTCCATTGGCGCTAATAATAAAGGAAAGTCGCCAAGTTCTATGTTATCAATTTTAACCATATGTTGCAAAAATAAGTAAATTAATATGCATCTTTTTATTATGAAAAAACCTTTTTATATTTTCTAGCTATAAACAAGCAATAAGTCTGATTGTACGTTTAGAATTCTCGTCTTTTTATTTTAATTAACATTATAAGACAAATTGGTTACTATAAATAATAAAAAAAAACGATCAATAGAAACTTGAAATTAAATTAAAATTACTGCATTGGTGAAGGTTTGAAACATGAAGACAATTTAAATTAGATAAAATTGATATTTAATCATGTGGTTAGACTCGAAAGGAAAAATAAAGGCTCATATTTTGAAGTCATAGAGGCGTTTTAGTTAATCCAACCTGTTTTCTTCGTCAGTTTTATAGTTTCTTTTATTACTTATTAATTTATAATTTCCAAAGTTATATTTAAAACCAACCCTTACTAATCTTGATTCAGGTTTAGCGAAATAACTATTATCCTGATTGTAATACCTTGAATTTAAGGGAATATTATTGGTGTTAAAAATATCATCTACACCGAAACTTATACTAGCTTTATTTTCCCAAATTGATTTTCTAAATGAAATTGAAAACACAAATTGGTTTTTATAGTTGATAGACCCATAAATCATATTAGACATATAGCTTGTACTGACATCACTTGTGAGAGTTTTGTCTTTTGATAAAGTTAAACCACTATACATTTCAGCGTAAAATCCATAAGTTTGATTGGTATAGGTTTCTTCTGCTGGACTATATGTAGCGTAAAATTCATTTTGTAAATAATAGGTGGATGTATATACCGATAAATACCACCAAGAAAATAGCGAAGTAGTATAAGAAATATCAAAACTATAATTAACATCTTTAATTATGTTTGTATCAATGTTTTGAGTAGTGCTATTTTCGTTATCTTGAAATGATAAAACAGCTAAAGGGTCTTTATTGTAAATATAATAAGCTTCAAAAAACCATTCATTGTTTAAAGTATAGCTAATCGCATATTTATCTGTTAAGGTTGGTATTAAATAAGGGTCTCCACTAACCGAAATATTATCGGTAATAAAATAAGTAAAGGGATTTAAACTCTGGTAACGAGGACGCTCAATACTTCGTTTATAACTCATCCCAAAAATATTATTTTCATTCTTTGAGTATAATGCAGCAATTGAAGGGAGAACATTAAAATACTCTTGATTATTGGTAGTTTCTGAAGATTTTGAATCTCCTTTTACATCGCTATATTCTCCTCTAAAACCCGTATTAATAGTCCACTTTTTCCAACTTTTAGAATAATTTAAATATCCTGCACAAATTGCTTCTTTATAAATAAATAAGTCGGAATTAACTTCGTTATGAATTGGAAAATTATTTTCAAGATCATAAAAATCTAATGTGCTTTCAGTTTTAATATTAGAATACTTTAAACCCACTTCAAAATTACCTTCACAAATAGTCTTAACGTAATCTATTTGTCCGGTAAAGATATCGCTGTCTTGTTCTGCATCAGTATAAAAATTAACGTTATTCGTTAACTCTCCAGAAGGAAGGTTATAGTTTGTATTTAAAGTTTGTGTTTGATTGTTATCGTATTTAATAAAATTAACTGATGTTCTTAATTCGCTGCCTTCCTCGTTAAGATCTATTTTATGTTCTAAATTAAATGAAAGGTTAGTCGCATCACTTATTAAATAGCTATTCGTTATAAATAGCGAATCGATTTCTTTCTGTGCATTAAATATGGATCCATTTACTTTATTATCAAAAGTTTTATTTGGCGATACCATTGTTGTAGAAGAAAAACTTAAAGTGTTCTTTTGATTTAAAATAAAATCTAAATTTAAATTTCCTTGATGTGCCTTAGAATTTGAAATTTTTTCAAAATCCGAATCCCATATTGATTTGGTAGTGGTATTATCAGAGTTAAAAAATCGAATATTATTATCATCGTGTTTATAGTCTTTTCTTGGACTAAAACTATAGCTCGCATAAGCGTTCAGCCAATCATTTTTATAATATTGAGCAGTAGAAAAACTGTATTTGGAATACCTTGCTTGTTCCCAATTAGCGTTTACAGACCCTTTATAGCCAACAGAAACTGCTTTTGAAGTAATTATATTTAATACTGTTGTTCCTGCTGCATCATATTTAGCCGATGGGTTAGTGA
>Ga0209092_10000200_pt1 | contig 56898 bp, 66 predicted proteins | sample FraStrMetagenome_FD_187446 | JGI IMG/M metagenome (GOLD analysis project Ga0209092, IMG submission 187446) | Marine eukaryotic phytoplankton communities from Arctic Ocean - Fram Strait ARC3M Metagenome (SPAdes) (version 2) | ecosystem: Environmental > Aquatic > Marine > Oceanic | place: Fram...
CTGCGGGTGCTGATACTTACTTACAAGAAGATGGAACTTGGTCTGTACCAGCTGGAACTATTTACGCTTTACCCGTTGCAACATCTGGTGCTCGAGGTGGGATTAAGATAGGTTATTCTGAAAATGGTAGAAACTATCCAGTTGAATTAAGTTCTGAAAAAGCATTTGTAAATGTGCCTTGGACTGATGCAGGAGATACTACATATAGTGCCGGAACAGGTCTGACATTAGTCGGTACTGTATTTAATGCTAACGTTCAAGGAACGGTTCAAACTGAAGCTCCTGAAAGTGTTACCGCTACGAATGATAGAACTTATTCTGTTCAGGTTGATGGTAACGATGATCTAGTAGTTAACGTACCATGGGTGAATACAAATACTCAAACAGTAACTAGTGTAGCTAGAGCTGCTGGAACAACTTCAACAGGGAATGCAATAACTGTGGACCCAACAGTTGGAAATGTTAAAGTTAAGTCTAACGCATATGACGGTGGAAATAACATAGGACACGTACCTACTGGTGGAGCTCAAGATAAGTATTTAGATGGTCAAGGAAACTGGGTTGATCCATTCCAAAGACAAACTAATACAATCAACATGGGTAGTACAATCGGCACAACTGCTGCAACTGCTTACGGTTTAGCTATCGAAGGATTACCAATGATTCAATTAATTGATTCTGTAACAGGTGAAACTGTATTTGCTGATGTTAATAGACATCTTACTGCTGATACTTTCACAGTTACTTTTGGTACTGAACCTCCTAATGATGTATACGCAGTTCTTTCTGCTATTAAGGAATTATAGTACAGTAATTAATAATTCTATAACAGTCGGTATTCTTCGGAGTACCGGCTTTTGTAGGTATAAAACATAATCAAATAGTATAATGGCAGTAAATTTTTACACAGCAATAAACGCAGAGTCTTTTGTAAAAGACGGAGGAACTAGCACAGAATATCTAATGGCAGATGGTAGTACAACTACTTTTGCAGGTATAACCGGTTCAGGAACAACTAATTACTTACCTAAATTTACTGGGTCAACAAGTATAGGTAACAGCATATTATTTGACAAAGCAACATCAACTGCAGTTGCGACTCAGCAGATTGTAGACGGAAGTTTCGCTAACGGTAGTACTGATTGGCAAGTAGGATCAGGTTCTTGGTCTGTAGCTAGTGGTAAAGCAACTTGTAATGGAACCAACGCAGCAGACCCTATCGGGTTGGATGACGTCTTATATCAAGTTTCATCAGCTGGAGTTAGCGAGGACGATTCTGTTTCAATATCATTTACAGTATCAGATAGAACGACGGGTACACTTAATCTGTATTCTTATGGTGTTGAATCGACATTTGTAGGCAATGGAGCAAAAACCGCTACGGTTACATCTGCCGGAAATACTGGCTTTTATTTTTATACGGATGATGGATTTGATGGATCAGTGACAGCTATAAGCGCAATAGCGGATGTAGGGGGTTTTTCTGGAGGTATTGGAGTTATGACTGCGGATCCTAAAGCGGCATTAGATGTGAATGGAGCTATAAGACTAGGTGATTCGGACGATGATGATGACGTATATTCAGGGACTCTTAGGTGGGCGGAGTATCTAGCTAACACCTCGCCTTCTGGCAGTAAATATGCTTTACAAATAAGTGATGGAGGCGGATGGGAAGACGTAATAGCTTTTGTCAGTGATGATATGTAAATAAATTAAATTTAATAAAATAACAATAAACAATAAAAAATATATAATATGTCATTAGGAGCAATACAATTTACAATGGACCGCCTTAAGGATGCCGATAGAGTCATAGGTACTACTGGTCAGGTTCTTACATCCAACGGTACCAATGGTATTAAATGGGAAACACCTTCAGGGGGAGGTGGATCAATAGGTGGAAGTATAACAAATACACAAGTAGCTTTTGGAGATACTACGGCTAACGATATAAAAGGATCAGCTAATATTACATTTTCGGAAACAGCGACAGTAACAACTTTTAATGTAGGAGGATCATTAGCTCAATCAGTAATTCAAGCAAATCAATCCAATTCTGGAACTTCTAGAGCAAGGATACAGGTTAGTAAAAACGGTGTAACAAGAGGTTATCTAGAGTGTAGCGGATCTAGTACTGATCTTAATGTAACAGCGGCTAACAGGCTGGTTCTTTCTAGTGATAGTTCCCAGCCTATAATAATGGCTCCAGCTACTGGAGTAGGTATTGGTTTAACGAGTATTGACACAAATGCTGGACTTCATGTTGAAGAACGTATTGTTGGTAACAAAGGAATTCAAGTGGGTAATGAAGACAGTACTACGGCTGTAGAATCTTTAGAGGGGACACTTCGATATAATTACGTTGAAGGAGCGGTTGGGGCTTTTTCATACTCTCACATAGAGATGTGTATGCAGACAGATAATTCAACGTGGAGTTGGGTTACTATAGAAACGAACAGGTGGACACAAAACTAATAATAACATAAATGAGTATAACAAAAATATATGAAACAGATAACCTTGAGCTTAATGGAGCTATTGTAGATCAGAACGGATCGACTGGTTCTACGGGCCAAGCTCTTGTTTCTACTACTAATGGTACAGAGTGGGGAAGTCCTGAAGCAGGGATACCTATATTACTTACTACGGCTATATTAAATAACGTATCTATTTCAGCAGCGACTACTTTTACAGCAGTAGATATAATAGGTTCTCAAGTACTTACATCGGGAGCAACTTGGACATCAAGTTCTTCAAGTATAACTATACCATCGGCTGGATATTATCAAATATCTTTTGGTATAAACTCAGCAAGTGTTACGCAAAGAGCTACGCCTACATACACTATACTTGTTGACGATGTAGCTATAGCTGGTCAAAGTAATGATAGTTACATAAGAAGAGCTTCTGGAGTAAATAGTGCTTGTTCTGTGTTAACTGTATCTTTGTCCTTAGCTGCTAACGCAGTTATAAAAATAGCTTGTAAAAGAGTAGACACAAGTGCAGGAACAATTGCTACAGATAGTGCTGCTAGTTTTTTCAATATAGTAAAGTTAGGCGCTCCTGCGGTAACAACAGGTGTTGTATCAAGTGCTGAGTCATCAGAAGCAACAAGAAACATAATAATAGGTACTTCAGCGACACCGCCAGCGGTTGGGGGAGTTTATGAAAACACTATATATATACAAAGAGAAGCATAATGTCAATAGTAAAAAGAGCTCAAACAGAATTAACCAGCACTGGTAGTTCAATGACAATAAATAAACCATCAGGAACTGCAGAAGGTGACTTGATGGTGGTGTTTATAGCAGAAGGAGGGAGTACTCATGATCTTGTGACCGCTCCTAGTGGTTGGAATAGGCTATTTGGCAAAGAGGATGAGGATCTTGGAGGTGGTTCCTGGCAAGCTTGTTATACAAAAACAGCAGGCGCTTCAGAACCAGCTAGTTATACATTTAGCTTTAGCGCTTCCGGTAGTCACAAAGGGTTCATGGTTAGTTACTACGACGATGCTAATGTAGCTGGATTCTGGTCTTTTAAAGGAGCTGGTGTTACAGACGACATAACTACATCTATTCAATCCGCGCAATTAGTTGGACCTGGATTATATATAACATCGTTCCTTAGTGATGATACCGATACTGTTAATTCTACTGATTCGTCTGTTCCAAGTCTTTGGTTTAGTGACTCTTCGCCATTTTCGATACAGGTTTACGGAGGTGTTACTACAGATACATCCGAAGTAACAACTGTTACTTGGTCAGGAACTAATGATAATAAATATGCCATATCACTTTTATGTGAGTTTGTAGAGGGTACTGAAACTGCTTCATCGGATATAGCTCACAGGAGTAGTGCTTCATCACAACAGGATTTTACGTCGGCCCTTGCTGGAGTGACTGTTACTATAAACAAGCCTACAGGAGTTGTAGAGGGAGATTTGATGGTAATGGATGTATCATTTAATGGTACCAGTCCAACTTTTTTATCGAGTCCTTCCGGTTGGACAGTTATTTATGATGAAACCAACCTTATTGAACAGTCGTCTGGGAGTATGACAGGGTCATACTACTATAAGGTAGCTGGAGCTAGTGAACCGTCGACATATTCGTTCACGGTACTTTACTTTAACGCAGTTGACCCCAGCGCTATTAGGACAGGATCTTTTGTTATAGATGCATATTATAATAGTAGCAGTGTAGCTAGTTGGACCTTATATGGTAAATCGTTTCTTTCAAGAGGAACGGACACAACTTACACAGATATAGAATCGCTGCCTCTTGGGGGTAATGTGTTATATACAGTTGCTTTTGGTGTACTAACTAACGCAAGTTATACTGATGATGTACCTGTAACTCAAAGAACATCTTATACAGGAGGAGGAACTAATTCCAAAGGAATGCACCTAACTTATGGTGGCGCTTTAGGACAGGGTTATTTAAGATCAAAAATTAGTGGTCCGACTGCAGATTCCAGAATAACTGCAGCAGCTTTTTTAAGCACTGCCACTCCGGCACCGGAAGGAGCATTATTTAAAATAAAAATAGGTAGTACAGCAATTACCGCGATATATAAAGATATAGAAGCAATGCACATAGCTACGGCAAGTGCTTGGAAAGAAGTGCTTTCTGCTCAGATAGCTGTCGATGATGGCGCAGGTGGATTAGTATGGAAAGAATTAAAAGTAACAGACTAAATAAATAAAACAAAAATGACAATAGAAGATTTACAAAATTACGACTTTGACTACAAAATAGATAATGTTCAGGCTTATCCAGAAATAGCAGGTGAGTTAGATGTAGTATACAATATTTATTATACATTATACTGTCACGATCCTGAATTTGGTGATGATTATTCAACTAGAGTTACCGGTAGTCAAGAATTAGCTATTGGAGATATCAACAATATGTTACCCTTCGAAGATTTAACCGAGGAGTTAGTAACGACTTGGCTCGTTAATGCGTTAGGTCAAGAAGGAGAGGAGCTAATAAAAATGGATGCGGCAATAAAGCTTAATGAGCTTTTAAATCCTTCGTCAGTAACACTTAAATTACTGGGTTAGTACAAATAAACAGAGTAAAAGTGTAGCTTTTTAAAATTACACGTGATTATATAATAAAATCTAATTAAATGAATCAAATAGTAAAAGAATTTCACTTCGGTAAAGAAGGGAAGGCAAAGCTGTTTAAAGGAATTGACACTTTAACAGGAGCGGTAGCTTCTACATTAGGAGCAGGAGGAGAGACGATCATCTTTGAAGATGGAGCAGGTATTCCTATAGTAACTAAGGATGGAGTTACAGTTGCTAACTTAAGTGTTATGGAAGATCCTGTAGAAAATATGGGGGCTTCACTTGTTAAACAAGCAGCACAAAGAACCGTTCAAGACGCTGGAGACGGAACAACAACAGCAACAGTTTTAACTCATGCAATTTTGCATGCTTTAGTTAACAATACAGAAATTAACAAAAGAGAAGTTAAAGAGGCAATAACTAAGATCACAGATTTAGTTTGTGATTACTTAGATAATACTAGCACCAAAGTAGATGATTCTATGATAGAAGAGGTTGCTACAATATCAACAAACAACGATCCTGAATTAGGTAAGTTAATTGCTGATGCTTATAGAGCTGTTAATTTAACTGGAGTAGTTATGATGGAAACATCTAAGACAGGAGAGACTCAGTTGGAAATTGTTGAAGGTGTTCAGTATGACAAAGGGTTTATTAATAATCACTTTGTAAACAACAAATCAAACAACACGTGTGTACAGGACAATCCTTACGTATTACTTATAGATTCTAAGGTAGATACAGTAAGACAGATACAAAGGATCTTAGAACACGTTATAACGAATAAGAAAGCGTTATTAATAATAGGTGATGTAGAAGCACAAGTAGCGGCTACATTAGCAATGAATAAGAATAAAGGTAATATTGATATAAACATCGTTCCAGCTCCAACACATGGAGTTAATAGAAAAGAAATGTTTGACGATTTAGCTTTATTAACCGGATCAACTGTTATAAGTGAAAACTTAGGTGATGATTTAGATTTAATTGATCTTGATCACTTAGGTACTTGCGAAAGAGTTGTATCTTCATTTAAAGATACGGTTATTCAAATATCTAACGATATGGCTTTACAAGTTAAGGATGTTATCAGTAGCTTAAAAGAAGACGTATTAAAAGAAACGAATCCTAACAGGATAGTTAAGCTAGAAAAAAGATTAGCTATGTTATCTGCTAAAGTAGCGATTGTTCAGGTTGGAGGTAATTCAGATATAGAGCTTAAAGAAAAGACAGACAGAGTGGAGGATGCAATATGTGCAACCAAAGCTGCAATCAAAGAAGGTGTAGTTGCTGGTGGAGGAGTTGCTTTAGTAAACGCGATTCAGAACATCGAAGCTAACACTGAAGCTGAAAAGCTTGTTGCGGGCGCATTAAGAGCTCCGTATGAGATTATATTAAATAATGCTGGTTTACATCCTGAAATTATAAAAGGAGCCAACATGGGGATCGATGCACGATCTGGCGATATAATCAATATGTTTGAAGCGGGGATCATTGATCCTGTACTTGTAACTAAGTCAGCTTTAAAAAATGCAGCATCAGTAGCATCAACAATATTAGCTACTAACTGCATAATGTCTAACTTAAGAGCATAATATGAAAGCTATAGGATTCAACATATTAATAAGGAAAGAAAAAGAAGGTATCAAGGCTACTAAAGGTGGCCTGTTACTTTCAGAGAACCAAAGGCAAGACATAAGATATATTAAAGCAACCATACAATCGGTTGGTGATTTATGCTCAGGTTTAAAAGCAGAAGATGAGATCTTCTACGATAGACACGCCGGTCATAGAATAGAGGTTGATGGTAACGCCTTTCAAGTTATCAAGATGCAAGATGTAGTATTTGTGTTATGAGAAAGTTAACGGGACAAGATTTTAGAGAGCTCGGATTTTTAAAGCATTACAGGATAGTACGAAGATGGGCTTGCAAGAAAACAGAACTCAACAATGCAGATATCGAATTACTTATTTATTTCGATTGTATAGGCGAGTTTAGGAAGACCGATTTTGAAGAAGGTATATTAACATACTCTTGGGATAATAGAAGATGGAATAGACTGCTTAAAGAAGGCTGGATTAAAAGATGGCGTAAGGCAAACAACGGAGATACACAATATAGTCTATATAAGATTAGTCATAAGACTAATTGCTTGATACAACAGATGTATCGAATAATGTTAGGCGATGAAGACATACCGATGTCTGTTAAACGTAATCCTGTATTAAAAAAGAAATCATACTCTGATAAGTTAAATGCCAGAGCTATGAAATTAGTTAACAAAGATAAAACAAGATAATTATGAGTTGGGCAATGGCAACAGGTGCCGGTTTAGAAGGAGCTTCTAAAACTGGTTATTCAGATTCAAATACTAATAACGCAATAGGATCATCAGTACCAGGAGGTATGCAAAAGTTTATACAAAATCCTATGCAAGCTGCATCCGCTAGCTTAAGAGGTGGACGTGATGTAAGACAGCAAACCGCTGGGATTGCCCCACAAGAAGATGGTTCTTGTAACTGTAACAAATAAAACAAATACTATGAAAAAAGGAAATTTAGGAATAAGTTCTATATGGGATGGACCATTAGGACAAGAGGGCAGACCTCATGCTAAAGGTAATTCTAGAAACAATATGGAGATATCCAAGTCTAGTGTACCTTATGAGTCTAAACCAATTACTGAGTGCGCTAAAAAAAGATATTAATGAAGTTGTCTAACAACTTTAGTAAATCAGAATTTGAATGTAAATGCGGTTGTGAAATGCCTGAAGCTGTATTGTTAGAAGTAACAAGGTTAGCTAATGAGCTACAACACATAAGAGACTTCATACATAAACCTATGAATCTTACAAACGCATACCGATGTCCTGAACACAATAAAGAAGTTGGCGGAGTATCAAACTCACAACACATATTAGGCAAAGCAGCTGATATTCAAATAGAAGAATTAGAACCATCTGAAGTTTATAAAACTATAGATAACTTAACTGATCACGGACATATAGTTCAAGGAGGATTAGGTAAGTATAACACATTTACACACTACGATATACGAGGGACAAAAGCTCGTTGGGACAAAACGATAGAATAATGGCAACTAAAAGAGGCAAAGCTCCATCGCGTAAGAAATCTAAAGGTAATTACGCTGAGGTAAAAAAAGGTAAAGGCAAAGGCGGTAAAGCTGGAGGCGGAATGACAAAGAAAGGTGTTGCCAAATACCGTAAAGATAATCCTGGTAGTAAATTAAAAACAGCTGTAACTACTCCACCTTCTAAGCTTAAGAAAGGAAGTAAAGCGGCAAAAAGACGTAAATCATTTTGCGCAAGATCTAAAGGCTGGTCATCAGAAAGAGGATTAGCAGCGCGAAGAAAATGGAACTGTTAATATGAAAGGAAAAAGCAAATCAACACCTTGTTGGAAAGGTTACACTAAACAAGGCATGAAAATGAAGGGCAACCGTAAAGTTAATAACTGCGTTAAAGTCCGTAAAAAAACATAATATGAGCAAACAACCAAAACGCAAAAACAACGGAGAAGGAACTGCGGTAGGTAATGCGTTAAGGTTCTTAGCTAAACAAGGCAAGAAATTCGCACCAGACTTACTTACTATGGCAAGCCAATTAACTGGTATAACAGCTATAGAAAAACTAGGTAATGCTATTAAAGGAGACTCTGCTTTATCTGAAACAGATAAGCAATTATTATTACAAGAGCTTGAAGCTGATATGGTTAGAGAGCAAGAAATAACAAAACGTTGGCAAGCTGATCTAAATTCTGACAGTTGGCTCGCCAAAAACGTTAGACCTGTTATATTATGTTTTCTAATGTTCTGCATGTTTCTATTTGTTATATTAGATTCAACAGCAGCAATACCTTTTAACATGCATACTGGATGGGTTGATTTATTAGAGTCGCTTATGATAACTGCTGTAGGTGGTTACTTTGTGGTTAGATCAGGAGAAAAAATAACAAGTAAAATAAAAAAATAAACATTATGTACAAGCAAGCAAGAGGCGTTTTAACAGACCCTTCTAAAAAATCAAACACAGAACCTAAGACAGAATCTACAAGAGCAAACTCTGAAATTAAAACAGAGGACAGGCCAAAAGGTAGCGGTAGATCTTACAGCAAACAAAATGCAGCTACTCAATCTACAGAAGGTACAATAGGTGGAAATGAGCCATTCAGATATAAGAGCGGTAACAAAATGTACAATTACGTGCCAGGAGCACAAAACGATAACCCTAAAACAGGGTACAGGCTATAAATAAACAATTATTAATTAAATCAAATCAAATCAAATCATGGCAAAAGCTAAAAAAATTACAAAGAAAGAATTAACAGAAATCACTGAATTACAATCACAGATTCAAAATATCTTAATCGGTATAGGATCGCTAGAAGCTCAAAAAACATCAGGCGTTGTTCAATTAAGAATGCTAGAAGATAAAATGGAGCAAGGTAAATTAGCAATCGAAAAGAAGTATGGATCAGTTAACGTTGACTTGCAGACAGGAGTTATTACTCCTATCGAAAATGAACCTAAACTAGAAACTGTGTAATAATGGATAATGTTATAAGAAAAATTAGTATCGGGGCTGACTATAAGAACGAAGCAATGCATTACTCTGTTAACCAGAAAGTTTACGGTGGCCACGAAATTTCTCATATAATATTTGAAGACTCTGATAAATCTTATAACATATTTATAACTAAGAATGACGAGAGTATGCCATGGAAGAAATTCAATTCTAACATGGCTATCTCCGTTGAGTATGACTTGGAATATTAATGAGAAGTATATATGATTTTATCATTGAGCCTTTAGGTAATCGATATGATAATACAACAAAGGTTGGGGAAGTAAACCTAATAACAAATACTTCTATAGAGAGCTGGAAGCACGTTAATAACTACGCTAAAGTAATTGAAACTCCTGTAGGCATAAATACGCCAATAAAAAAAGGAGATACTATTGTAGTGCATCAAAACGTGTTCCGGACATTCTATGATATGAAGGGTAAGAAAAAGAACAGTCGTTCTTTCTTAGAAGATAACAAATTTATATGTGCTGTTGATCAAGTATATTTATATAAGTCAAAATCACATAATCCTTGGAGAGCATTAGGGGATAGATGCTTCGTTGTTCCTGTAGAGAATACAGATGATTTTAGCAACGATAAAACAGAACCTCTTATTGGAATACTCAGGATTGATAATAGTTCCTTAAACGAGCTAGGAATGCGAGTAGGCGATGTATTAGGGTTTACACCTAACAGTGAATGGGAATTCTCTGTAGATAACCAGCTAATGTATTGTATGAGGACAAAAGATATTGTAATTAAATATGAGCACAAACAAGACCAAAAAGAGTATAATAGAAGCTGGACGAGCAGCAGTTGAAGAACTAATTAAGGTAGCAAAAGAAAAGATCGTAGACTCTGGCGAGGATATCACCGCAGACAGACTTAAGAATGCTGCCGCAACAAAAAAATTAGCAATCTTTGATGCTTTTGAAATTCTATCAAGAATAGACGAAGAAGAAAACTTATTGGAATTGGAAGCTAATGGACCGGGTAAAACCCCGTTTAAAGGCTTTGCAGAAGGGAGATCTAAGTAATGGCATACGAACAAACGTTATTTAGCATCGACAAAGACTGGATCAAGCCTTCAGCAATAAAGAAGAAGAACCGCTACGCTAAGTGGGAATACGGATATGATTCTGATCACGATGTTATTGTGATTAGTAAGACCGGTAAAATTGGCGAAATATACGAAATGAGTGGAATACGAATAGCTTTACCTAAAGAGGAAGGAGAAGCTAAAAATTTAGGAGACAACAAATGGAATCCTAGCGTATACCCAAAAGAACTAAGCAAAATTAAAAGTGTACAGGAATGGAACACATATCCTAATAACTTTAAACAACAATGGCATCCTTATATCGATGAAGAGTTCAATCGACGCGAAACAGGGCACTGGTTTATTAATAATAGCAAAGCTACTTATATTACTGGTACTCACTACATGTACTTGCAATGGTCAAAGATTGATGTTGGGCAGCCAGATTTTAGGGAGTCAAACAGATTATTCTTTATATTCTGGGAAGCTTGCAAAGCAGATAAACGGTGTTACGGTATGTCATATCTCAAGAACCGTCGTTCAGGATTTTCGTTCATGGCATCAGGTGAAACCGTTAACTTGGCTACAATATCAAGTGATTCACGATTCGGCATTCTGTCCAAATCTGGGGCCGATGCTAAGAAAATGTTCACCGACAAGGTTGTACCCATTAGTGTTAACTACCCGTTCTTTTTTAAGCCTATCCAAGATGGTATGGATAGACCCAAAACCGAACTAGCTTATAGAGTACCCGCTTCGAAGTTTACACGTAAGAGTATAAACGAAATATCTACAGAAGAGGAAATGGCTGGGTTAGATACAACGATTGACTGGAAGAACACAGGTGACAACAGTTATGATGGTGAAAAATTAAAATTACTAGTTCATGATGAATCTGGTAAATGGGAAAGACCTTCTAACATACTTAACAACTGGCGAGTAACTAAAACTTGTTTACGATTAGGTAGTAGAATTATAGGTAAGTGTATGATGGGATCTACATCAAACGCTTTAGATAAAGGAGGCGGAAACTTTAAAAAATTATATAACGGATCAGATGCAGAAGTTAGAAACAAGAATGGTCAAACAAAGACGGGCTTATACAAACTGTTCATTCCTATGGAATGGAATTATGAAGGTTTTATTGATCAATATGGTTATCCCGTTTTTGATGCTCCGAAGCAAGATACGTTTGGACCGCAAGGAGACCAAATAGTTGAAGGAGTAATACAACACTGGGAAAATGAAGTTGAAGGATTAAAAGAAGATCCGGATGCTTTGAATGAATATTATAGACAGTTTCCTCGAACAGAGCAACACGCTTTTAGAGATGAAGCTAAACAATCTATATTTAACTTAACTAAGATCTATCAACAAATAGATTTTAACGAAGAGTTAGCAAATAATAAGATGGTTACAACTGGAAGTTTCCAGTGGGAAAATGGTATCAAAGATACACGAGTTATATTTTATCCTAACAAAGATGGTAGGTTTAAAGTATCATGGGTTCCACCAAGTAATCTACAGAATAACGTCATAATGAAACGCGGGAACAAATTCCCTGGTAATGAGCACATTGGTGCTTTTGGATGTGATAGTTATGATATTAGTGGTACCGTCGGAGGAGGAGGTTCTAATGGAGCTTTAGCTGGATTGACTAAGTTTTCAATGTCGGATGCACCACCTAATCATTTCTTTCTAGAATATATAGCTAGACCATCAACAGCTGAAATGTTTTTTGAAGACGTACTCATGGCATTAGTATTTTACGGTATGCCAATATTATGTGAGAATAACAAACCTAGATTGCTTTATTATTTAAAGCGTAGAGGTTATAGAGGCTATTCGATGAATAGACCTGATAAACATTTAAACAAATTGTCTGTAGCTGAACGTGAGGTTGGTGGAATACCAAATTCAAGTGAGGATGTTAAACAAGCACACGCTGCAGCAATTGAAACTTATATAGAAGATTTTGTAGGTGAACAAGAGAATGGATATGGAGATATGTATTTTCAACGTACGCTAGAAGATTGGGCTAAGTTTGATATAAACAACAGAACTAAATACGATGCGTCTATTAGCACAGGTTTAGCTTTGATGGCTTGCAACAAACATAGATACAGTCCGAAGGGTGTAACACAAGTAAAATCTTTTGACTTAGGATTTAAAAAATATAATAACAAAGGAAACTTTTCCAAAATAATAAAATAAATGAACGTAAGTACAAATGCAAGCAATTCTTTTCCAAATCAGGTAGTACCGGTTGAAGAGAAATTGTCTACAGAGTATGGATTACAGGTAGGTAGAGCTATTGAACAAGAATGGTTTAGTTTTGGAGGAAGCACATCGAATAGATACGCGCTTAATTACAAAACTTTTAATAGCTTACGACTATATGCTAGAGGTGAACAACCAATGGATAAGTATAAGAATGAATTAGCGGTTAACGGTGATTTATCTTATATGAACATCGACTGGACACCTGTCCCTGTATTAAGTAAGTTCTCAAACATAGTTTGCAATGGTATATCGCAAAAACAATTTGAATTAAACGCTTACGCTCAAGATACAGAATCAATTGCTAAAAGAACGTTAGAACAAAGGAATATAGAATACGATATGGCAATGTCAGAAGATATTGCTGAAGGAGAAGCTTTGTTTGGAATACCAATGAACAAGTCTGGCGTAGATGCGGGATCTTTACCGGAAACATCGGAAGAGTTAGATTTGTTCTTACAACTTAAACCTAAGATGGCTATTGAAGTAGCTGAGGAAGAAGCTATCAACACTATATTAGATACAAACAAGTTTGACAATATAAAAGAACGAGTTGATCAAGATCTTGTTAACATAGGTATTGGTATAACGAAAACATCGTTTAATAAAGCTGAAGGGATTAAAATAACATACGTAGACCCTGCTTATTCAGTATGGTCTTATACGGAAGATCCTCACTTTAGTGATTTGTATTACTTCGGAGAAGTTAAGTCAATAACAATAGCAGAGCTTAAAAAAGAATTTCCAAACATATCTAATGAAGATTTAGATAAATTACAGAAAGGACCGCAACAAGGTTCTAACGTAACAGGATTTAATAACTTTGATGCTAACACAATACAAGTATTATATTTTGAATACAAGACTTATATAGATCAAGTGTTTAAAATTAAAAGAACAGAGTTTGGATTAGAAAAAGCATTAGAGAAAACAGATTCTTTTAATCCACCTAAGAATGATAACTTCGAAAGAGTATCTAGAAGTATTGAGGTGTTATTTGAAGGAGCTAAGATAATGGGATCTAACATTATGCTTAAATGGGAAATGGCTGAGAATATGACGCGTCCTATGGCTGATACAACAAAAGTAACTATGAGTTACGCACCTGTAGCTCCTAGAATGTACAAAGGCAAGATACAGTCACTTATAAGCAAGTGTATAGGATTTGCTGATATAATCAACTTAACAAACTTAAAGTTACAACAGGTGCTATCTAAAATGGTTCCTGACGGGGTTTACTTAGATGTCGATGGTTTAGCAGAAGTTGATTTAGGTAATGGAACAACATACAATCCTGCAGAAGCACTTAATATGTACTTCCAAACTGGTTCTGTAGTAGGTAGATCGCTTACGCAAGAAGGTGATATGAATAGAGGTAAGATTCCTATTCAAGAACTACAAACAGGTAGCGGATCAGGTAAGATACAATCTCTTATTGCAGCATACAATTACAATATGCAAATGATTAGAGATGTAACAGGATTAAACGAAGCACGTGATGGTAGTATGCCAGATGCAAATGCTTTAGTAGGTTTACAGAAGATGGCAGCTAACACATCTAATACTGCAACTAATCACATAACAAAAGCATCGTTATTTGTAACGCTTAGAACAGCTGAAATAGTTTCTTTGAAACTTACTGATGTTTTAAACAATCCATTGACTGAGAATTCATTAAAAAATTCTATAAGCATATATAACATAGAAACATTAAAAGAAATGTCTACTCTTAATTTACACGACTTTGGTATATACCTAGAGCTCGAACCAGATGAAGAGGAAAAAGCTGAACTAACAGCTAACATTTCAATGGCTTTACAAACAAAAGAAATAGATTTAGCCGATGCTATTGATATTAGAAATGTAAAGAACATAACTTTAGCTAACGAAATGTTAAAGTTAAAGAGAAAGAAGAAGGAAGAGAAGATGCAAGCTATGCAACAACAGAATATGCAAGCACAAGCACAAGCAAATGCAGAAGCTAATGAAAAGATTGCAATGCAAGAAGTTCAAAAGCAACAAGCTCTTACGGCTGAAAAAATTGCAATAGAAGAAGCTAAATCAAACTTTGCTATTAAGCAAATGCAAATGGAGGCTGAAATGAAGCAAGTACTAATGGCAAAAGAATTTGAGTACAACATGCAATTAGCTAGCGGTAAAATGGAAGCTGAAAAAGGAAAGCAGAATACAGCTGAAGATCGAAAAGACGATAGAACAAAAATACAAGCGTCCCAGCAAAGCGAGTTAATAGATCAAAGGCAAAACGAAGGAAAGCCTAAGAACTTTGAGTCGAAGGGTAATGATGTTATGGGTAGCTTTGATTTAAGCTCTTTCGATCCAAATTAAAATTATCAAACAATTATATATTATTTTATGGAAAACGTTAAACAAGAAGGGACATTTAAAATGCCCGCAAAAAAGAAACCTGAACCTATACAAACTGAAGCTCAACAGAGAGCTGCACGTATGGAACCACTAATTAATACTACACAGAAAATACCTAAGGTAGTTATCAGTGACAACCAAGAAGTCGTTGAAAATGAAGTGGTTGAAGAAAAGGAAGAAGCAATAACAATGACTGAAGTCACCAAAGAGGAAACACCAGTGGTTGAAGAGGTTGTTGAAGAAGCACCTCAAGCAGTTGCTCCACAGCCTAACTTACCTGAGAATTTAGAAAAGCTAGTTAGCTTTATGAATGATACAGGAGGCGACATTCAGGATTACGTAAGACTTAATACTAATTACGATGACGTTGATAAGAACGTACTTGTTAAAGAGTATTACAAAAACACAAAACCACATCTTAGCTCGGAAGAGATTGACTTTGTTATCGAAGATAGCTTTTCATTCGACGAAGAGACAGACGATGGTACCGATATACGCAAAAAGAAAATCGCGTACAAAGAAGAAGTTGCAAAAGCCCGTAAGTTTTTGACTGAAACAAAGGACAAATACTATGATGAAATCAAGTTGAGATCATCAGACGTTAATCCTGCTCAGAAAGAAGCCGTGGATTTTTTCGATAGATTCAAGAAGAACGAGGCAGAAGTCTCCCAAAACCAAGAAACATTTAAAGCAAACACTAAAAAGTTATTTTCACAGGAATTCGAAGGTTTCGATTATAATGTAGGAGATAAAACTTTTAGGATGAGCGTACCAAATGTAGACAAGGTATCCGAACAACAACAAGACATAGGGAATTTCATTAGTAAGTTTACAGGAAATTCTGGCACTGTTGAAGATACAAAAGGTTATCACAAAGCGTTGTATGTAGCAAATAATCCAGACAAAATGGCCAATCATTTCTATGAGCAGGGCAAGGCGGATGCGATTCGTGAGCTAACCAACAAATCTAACAATGTATCAACTGATGCTCGCAAAGCTGCTCCACAAGGAGATGTGATGATGGGCAAATGGAAAATAAAGGGAGTAAGTGACGGTTCGTCTTCAAAACTTAAAATTAAAAAATTCTAAAATAATTTAAAATGGCATTAGCACCACAATTTGGGTCTTTGATCCCAACACAAACTACGCAAGCACTTGCGACTAACTATTTACAATGGAACAACAATGGCGGAGCCAACGGAATTCCTGATAACTTTGCTGATTTTGCTCAGCAGTACTTACCAGAAGTATACGAAGCAGAAGTTGAACGTTACGGAAACAGAACTTTAAACGGATTCTTAAAGATGGTTGGCGCTGAGATGCCAATGTCTTCTGATCAAGTTATCTGGTCTGAACAAAATCGTTTACATATTTCTTACAATGATGTTGACCAGGTAGACGGAGCTGGAACATTATCTGTAATTGATATCAACCCTAACGCAGTAGCTGGAGTATCTAACGTAATTTCAGTAAATGATACTGTTGTTGTTCTTGATCCTGCTGGATTAGAAGCAAAAGCTATCGTTACTGCTTCTACATTAGGAGCTGCTGGAAGTATTACTGTACAACCTCTTTCTGACGTATCTTTAGCAACTCAAGGATTTGCTGCTAACGGATTGAAAGTATTTGTTTACGGTTCTGATTATTCTAAAGGAACTAGCTTAGAAGCTGGTGGACCTGGAAACTCAGCTGCACGTAATTCTATTAACCCAGTAATGACTCAGTACGTTAACTCTCCAATCATTATTAGAGATCAGTTCGTTGTATCTGGATCTGATACTGCACAAATCGGATGGGTAAATGTAGCAACTGAAGATGGAACTGACGGATACTTATGGTATTTGAAAGCTGCTTCAGAAACTAAATTACGTTTCGACGATTACTTAGAAATGGCAATGGTAGAAGGAGAACTTAATCAAGTTGCTGCTTCAAACCTACAACAGCCTGGTACTCAAGGTTTATTCGCTGCTATCAACGAAAGAGGTAACATTGAAACTGGATTTACTGCTGCTAACGGTTTAGCTGAATTTGATAACATTCTTAAGAACCTTGATACTCAAGGAGCTATTGAAGAAAACATGTTATTCAACAACAGACAAACTTCATTAGATTTTGACGATATGCTTGCAGGTTTATCTGCTGGAGCAAACGGAGGTGTTGCTTACGGTTTATTCGAAAATTCTTCTGACATGGCTCTTAACTTAGGATTCACTGGATTCCGTAGAGGATCTTACGATTTCTATAAGACTGACTGGAAATACTTAAACGATGCATCTACTCGTGGAGCAATCAACGGAGTATCTTCTATCGAAGGTGTTATGGTACCAGCTGGAACTTCAACTGTTTACGATCAGACTTTAGGAACAAATATCAGACGTCCATTCTTGCACGTACGATACAGAGCTTCTCAAACTGATGACAGAAAAATGAAGCAATGGGTAACTGGATCAGTAGGTGGAGCACAGTCTTCAACTCTTGATGCAATGGAAATTAACTTCTTATCTGAAAGATGTTTAATTACTCAAGGAGCTAATAACTTCGTATTGTTCAAAGGAGCATAATTATTATTGATAACTACCCTCGTCATAACGGCGGGGGTATTTATTACTCTTATTAAATTATTAAATTATATCATATTATGGCAAATAAAAAACCAGCAGCTAAAAAAGTAGTTGCACCAAAAGTAGAAGTACAAGTAGAAGAACAAGTAAAGACAGTAGCAAAGCCTGCGCCTGTAGTACCTGTTAAACCTGAATGGGAAATTAAAGACAGAGTATATTACTTAAAAGGAGATTCTTCTCCTATAACACATACAATTCCAGGTAAGCATACACCAAAGCATGCATTACTTTACTTTGACAAAGAGGCTGGAGTTCAAAAAGAAATTAGATACGCAACCAACCATTCTTCTCCATTCAAGCAAGAACAAGAAGGAGAAGCAACTATGGGACACATTGTATTTAGAGACGGATCTTTAGTAGTGCCTATGGCAAAACAAAACCTACAGAAGTTACTTTCTTTATATCACCCATTAAAAGGTAGAATATATGATGAGTTTGATTCAGTTGAAGAGGCTGAAGATGATTTAGAAATATTAGATCTACAGGTTGATGCGGCTATCATTGCGCGTGATATGAATATCGACGATGCAGAAGCAATATTAAGAGTTGAAATTGGAAGTAGAGTAAATGATTTAACATCCAAAGAAATCAAGCGTGATATTAGATTATTCGCTAGAAAGAATCCAGGATTGTTTATTGACTTAGCAGAAGATGATAATGTACAGTTACGTAACATTGCAATTAAAGCTACAGAAGCAAACATCATTTCTTTATCACAAGATCAAAGAACATTTTCATGGACATCGACAGGAAGAAAGCTTATGAATGTACCTTTCGACGAAAGTCCTTATTCAGCTATGGCTGCATACTTCAAGACCGATGAAGGAATGGAAGTATTTAGATCTATAGAAAAGAAGTTTATTTAGTAGTTTTTCAAAAAACTATGTAATAATATATTAGAGTAGATTAAGTATTAACCGGATGCGTAAATGTGTCCGGTTAATATAATATAAAAAACAATATAATGGCAATAAATGTAAATACAGTTTATAGAACAGTATTACTTATATTAAATAAGGAACAACGAGGTATGTTGACACCTGATGAATTTAATAAAGTAGCTACACAAGTTCAGTTACAAATATTCGAGGAATATTTTAATACATTGGGGCAACAAGTAAGAAGGCCTGATAATGTAACTGAATATGGTGATCAAATTAAAAATACTAATCACGATATATCTGTATTTAAAGAGTATGGTACTTGCCAGTACAACGGCGCTTCAGGTAAATTTACTTTACCGTCTAGGTCAGGAGCAGCTACATATTCTCAAACCTTCACAGGAACAGGAGCAATCTCTTCGTTCGTATTCACATCAATAACAGTAGAACAATTAAACGAAAGTAATGTAGAAGTATTCCTTAGCGGTTCTTTAGCTTCCGCGTCTGACTACGTAATCTCTGGTAATACAATAACATTTAATACCGCACCATCTAGTGGAGTGGCGATATCTATTGTAGCTACACCAGAAGACTTTTATATGTTAGGTTCTGTTATACACAAAGATTCTAAAGAAGTGCAGCTAGTTCAACGTAATGAGCTGATGTATTTAAAATCAAACCCATTAGTAGCACCAACAACAAACTATCCAGTATTTTTATACGAGGATAACTTAATACAAGTGTTACCATCAACTATTACATCGGAATTATCTGTAAGCTATTTAAGAAAACCTATGGATGTTCGATGGAACTTCACAATACCAAGTGGTCAATCTTTCTATCAATACAACGCTTCAGGTTCAATCAACTTCGAACTATCCAAAAGCGAACAAACTAACATCGTAACTAGAATACTATTATACGCTGGAGTTGTAGTAAGAGACCCATCAATAATTCAAGTAGCTTCACAACAAGTGCAAGCGGACACAATCAAAGAAACTTTATAAGATATGTCTATACCTAATGGCGGCTTAATAGTCGAAACTAACGAACAATACTATTCTGGAGCACAGCGATTCTTTTATGATCCAGCTGTAGGTATAGTCACTACATTTAATACCGATCTGATATTAGGGTCTTGGAATGAGAATGCGGCTGAGTATAACTTAAATAACTTTAAATTATATACTAGTAGTACAGGTTTACCTGGATCTTACAACGAATGGCAATCTGCATTCACTGTAACAAACGGTAACACGCTTGTATTTAGCGGCGGTGAACCTACGACTGGGCATTATGTAGTAGTACAGCTTAAAGCTTTAGACGGCGGAAAGTATGACGAGGATGATGCATACGGAGATACAGTGCAAGAAAACTTAGGCGGTTATGCTTATACTTCTCTTGACGATGTTATAAATGGGTTCATGGCTATATATGTAGGCGAACAGAAGTTAATAGCTGATGTTAAACGTACGGATGTCATATTCCACGCTAAAAGAGGTTTACAAGAGTTTAGCTATGATACATTAAAGAGTATTAAATCACAAGAGCTAACAATACCTTCTAGCTTATCTGTAGCGTTTCCACAGGATTATGTTAATTACACTATGATATCTTATATAGATGCTCAAGGTGCAAAACACCCAATGAAACCTGCTAACAATCTGCATACTTCACCTGGAGCTGTTCCATTGCAAGATGGTAAAGGACAAATTACAACAGATAACTTTGGTGATCAGTTAGAAGGTACTTCAATTACAAACGAAAGATGGGCAACTGCTAATATGAATTTACTTAACGGTAACATATCAAAAAGCGAGTTTGCTGCTTATGAAGATTACTTAACAGCGACTCCGGGTTCGGGACAAAGATATGGAGGTTCACCAGAAATGATGCAAAACAACGGTTGGTTCAACATGAACGAACGAGATGGAGTAATATCTTTCTCTTCTGATATGTCTGGTCGTTTAATATTATTAGAGTATATTAGCGATGGGCTTGCGTATAGCAACGATATGAGGATACCTAAAATGGCTGAGGATGCATTGTATGCACATATAATTCACGCTATAATATCTACACGAATAAATCAGCCTGAATACATTGTACAAAGGCTTAAGAAAGAAAGATACGCTAAAATGCGTAATGCTAAGATAAGACTATCAAACATAAAGTTATCGGAGATAGTACAAGTAATGAGAGGTAAATCTAAATGGATTAAATAATGGCTCAAGAAATAAAGAATACTTTCCTTAAAGCTAAGATGAATAAAGACTTAGATGACAGGATTATACCTAACGGTGAATATAGAGATGCATTAAACGTAAGTGTAGGCAAGTCCGAATCTGATAACGTTGGGTCTTTAGAAAACATATTAGGTAATGTACTTTTAGGACAAACAAACTTAGGTGACGGATATGAAATCATTGGTTCTTTAGAAGATTCTTCTAACGATAAGATATATACGTTTGTTACTAATTACACGGATCCAAATCCAGACTCGCCTACAGATGCACCACCTTCATCAGAACATTATATATATGTTTATGATGCAGCTAACGATGCATATAATCTATTGGTATCCGGTAACTTCTTAAACTTCTCTAAAACAAATCGTATCATCGGAGTTAACTTAATAGAACAACTTTTGTTCTGGACAGATGATAGAAATCAACCACGTAAAATAAACATAGAGTTAGCGCTTAGAACAGTAATCGGCGGTGGTGGATCTCGTAAGGTTCCTACTGGTGATAATACTGATGAAGCTTATTATACTAAAGAGCATCAAATATCTGTAGCTAAATATGCTCCATACGAGGTTATAACAATGTACAATAGTGTACGAGTTGTTAATATAGCAGGTAACACTGCTTATATAACTATCGAAGGAGATAGATTAGAAGAGATGGAAGCATTCGTTGGAGCTACCGTAGTTTCTGCGGAAGATTCAGTAAGTGGTAACGATTTTATAACAATTTCAAACGTAAATCTAATAGGTAGTGATACAAGAATAGCTTTTAGCCCAGTGCTACAAAACCCGCCAACAGTAGATGCTTATTATACCTTTATAACAAGTACAATGAGTAATGAGTCTGATAATGCTGAATGGCCAGGTGATCCTGATTACTTAGAAGATAGATTTGCAAGGTTTAGTTATAGGTTTAAGTATGACGACAATGAGTACTCTTTAATGGCTCCATTTACTCAAGTAGCATTTATACCTAAACAAAAAGGTTATTGGGTTAACGGGCAGCAAGAAGCAGCAGCTAAGTCTACTGTAGTTGATTGGTTCGAAAATGAAGTACAAAACATAAAATTAAACATACCGTTGCCTACAAGAGCTTCAGGTATAAGTAACGATTATAAAATAGCTGAGCTAGAAATACTATTTAGAGAGAGTGGTAGTGTAGCAGTTAAAGTATTAGAGTCTGTTTCAGCCGGTGAAATTGCTGGTGTTACAGGGGTTAATAATGTGTATACGTATGATTATCAATCACGTAAGCCTTATAGAACTCTAGCTGAAGCACAAACAGTTAGGGTATATGATAAAGTTCCAGTAAGAGCGCAGTCTCAAGAAACTTCTGGTAATAGAGTTATATACGGTAACTACAGAGATATGCACACGCCACCTGCATTATTAAACTATAACTGTAGAATAGCAAGGAAAAACGACACGAGTACGGTTACAAACTTTATAGAGTATCCTAACCATACCTTAAAAAGAAACAGAAATTATCAAGTAGGATTTGTATTATCTGATAAGTTCGGTAGAACTTCACCAGTTATTTTATCTAACATCGACAAAGGAACTAACGAGGGAGGATTGTTTTTCTCAGGCTCTACTATATATAGTCCATACGATGCTGATGAACTAGGAACTCCTGACGTAATGAAATGGTTTGGAGATGCTATTGAGGTTGTTGTTAATGAACCAATAAAATCTACAAAGAATCAAGTAACCGGAACACCTGGATTGTATGCTACAAAATTACAGAGAGATACTTCAGCTGAAGGTTTTGCTATAGATTCGTTTACTATTAACAGTAACACAGGATGTACGTTTGAACTAAACACTTCGTTTGCTAATAACGCTAACGTTCCAGATGTAGGCGATTACTTAAGAGGTGAATACAGTGATTTTGTTGTAGTTGAAACAGTTAACACAACTGACAACATTACTTATTCTTTAGTAACTGAAGGAAGAGTAAGCGACAGTTATTTAAGAACAGAAAACTTACCGGGTACATTCCCGGATTTAAAGTTCGCTTATAGAATTAATGACTTAGGTTGGTATAGTTACAAAGTTGTAGTTAAACAAACTGAACAAGAATACTATAATGTATATACCGCAGGTATCTTAAACGGATATCCAGGTCAAGCGCCTAAATGGTTTATTGATGATATTGTTGAAGATGCAGGTAGCTACACAGAAATCAAAAGCAAAAAAGTACCATTAAAGTTTCCTACAGATGAGCAAGATGTTACAGCTCACGTAGCGTTATTTAATGATAACATAAATAAAATACCTAGAGATTTAGCAGAGGTTGGTCCAGACCAAAAACAATACAGATCTTCAGTTGTATTATATGGTAGAGTTACAAATACAATGACTCCTCCAGACGGTTACACGTGGGATTTAACTTTTAATAGTGGCGAACCAGCTGGAGGCGGTTGGGAAGACGCTAAACATTTATCTACAGGTAGTAACGTACAATACTATCCTAGAACAGATGCCTCCGGTATATTAGCAGTTAAACACGTTGCAACTCAAATAGCTAACGCTAGAGACTTTAATATGGGTCTAGATGATTTATCTGCATCTGCCAGAGCAGTAAACGACGTTGGAAGTTATGATGGTTTGTTAGAGATTGATCAAGCAACAGGTGGGCAGGATGTATTTTATAGCATAGAGTCTAATCCTCTTATAGCGAAGATATCGACAGCTGATAAAGGTATTGGTTGGACAAACACAAGAAAAACAGACTGGCCAAATAACGGTAGAACAGAACCTTCTGATCAACCACAAAACATGTGGCCTTACTTAGCTGTATATGAAACAGCTCCGGTTGAATCTAACTTAGATATATATTGGGAGACAGCAAGTACTGGACTTATAGTAGATTTGAATACAGCGGTGTCATCTACAGCAGGTGGAGCAGTTGCTTTTGAAAACTTTAATTGGAATTGGGATGAGTCAATGATTCCCGGCACTAGAGTTACTCCAGCTACTGGAGGTTCTATTGGTTTTGAGCCATTAGATCCAGCGGGTAATCCTTATCCTTCAGCGTGTGTATGTACACTAACAGAGGTTATAGATGGTAATGGTGAAACAATTACCGGTATGTTTGAGCTAGTTGAAACGTCTCAAGCTGGTCAGTATCAAATAAACTACGAAAAAGATTATACACCATTTATACATGATAGCTCAACAAGAGATGTATACACTTTCTTTATACAAGTAACTACGCCTGAAGGTTTTGTCGATGTACTAACTGTTGGAGGTGAACCTGGCGGAGTAGGTGCTTTAAAGAACATAGCCCCTACATTTGATGCTTTTACTCCTAACAATATAGACTTAAGCGGTAACGATAGCGTTGTAATTCAGTCAAGCGATTATAATAATGTAAGCAATGGATCTTTTAATTCTAACGGATTAAGTACGCAAGAAATACGTTACACTATGGAAGGTATCAATGGTACTGTTATACCAGGTGTTGGAGCAGGTGATTGGTCAATAAACAATGCTACAGGTAAAATAACTTGTAACCCAGGTGAAACACCACAAGGAACTTATGAACTTAGAATAACTATAACAGATGCTAACGATCAAGGAGGTTTAGCTGATGTTAATTACGCACCTTTAACTGATACTCAGGATATTACTGTTTACTTAGGATACGCAAGCGTTAATACTTCCGCTATTAGTAGTTCGGAATATTGTACCGTAGATCCTGCTGTAAACCTTGAAACTGATAATGTTGTATACTTAGACGGCAACTCTGCTGAAAGCGAAGTCAATGCAATATGGTATGTATCTAAGAATGGTATTGTAGATTTTGACTTAGGAGCTAATTCTTATAGAAGCTTACTTGCGCCAAACGGTGACACAAGAGTTGTACACTTAGGCGACAGCGCTAACTTTGGAAGTCATGAACGCGGAACTATCGTTTTCGATGTTAACTGGAAAATGGCACCTGGTTCTTCTGCGTCTTGTGATGTAGGAACTGTTTATATGTATTACAGACGAGAAGGAAATACTCAGTGGGAATCATTAGATACTGGCGCTAACGCAGTAAAAGAATATAATAACGCTTACTTAAACGCTACTATTGGTAATCTAGGAATGAATTCTTCACTAGTTCAAGACTCGTCAGTACAATCAATACGTGCGTTTGACTTTTTAGACTTTTCATCTAATAACCCTATCGAATATGCAATATTGGTTAAAGGTTTAAAGTGGACAAGCGGAACAAACAATGGAGTATCTTTATGGGTTGGAAGTGATGATTTACATTATCCATCTTGTATTCCACGTATAGGTTTTAACTCAGCTGGAGATAATGCGGTTAGCAATAAATACGCTGTATCAAGCATAGGAACAGTTCCAGTTGGTACATCTAGGAATGTATATAAGTATTACAGATCTGAGCTAGGAGCTAATTCTAAGGAAGCTTTGAATATAAACACATCTAATGTGTTGTATGCTGAAACACCTTACTCGGAATACGTTAATTCATTCTTTACTGATACAAACCTAACTACTCTGTATGTCCCTGCTGATCAAGGGCTTAACAACATAAATGTTTCGTATCAATTAGATTATGAAACTCCTCCGGGTGGCCCTGTGAGTGGAAGATGGAAAGATCCAAATAATAATAATGCTGTACTAGAAAATAAAGTTGTCTTAGGGCTAGATGATTTAGGCGAGAAAATTAAAGCTCAATCTAATACTGAACTACACGCTAAAATCACTACTTTTACGACAACAGGACAGAACACAACCGACGGGTCATTATCCCGTACAAGATTTCATAACAACCTATAAATATGGCGGCAATAATTGAATTGAAATATTTTAATGCTTTTACAATGAAAAAGATAAAAGCAATAGCAAATGTAGAACCTGGCTCGATTGGAGTAATTGAGTCAGTTTCAGCTTTTATTATAAATGTCAGCAATGGCAGTACTTACTTTGCTAAAGATAAAGTTAACGTAGGACAGGAAGTTTACTTCCAATATACAGACTTATTTAACGATGTACAAACATACAGAGGTAACATTACAGCTAGCACTTATACTGCCGTTCCACCTACAGCCACTGATAACAACATAATAACAGTTAACCCCAGTGTTGTTGATTGGAATGCCAGTGGTGTTAATGACGGTATTAATATAACTTTTAAAGAAATCAATGATTTCAGTAACATACCAGCAGCTTATATCAATGATGAAGATCAAGACAGAGCTAATGATTGGTTATTAGAAGAGTCAAGAATACGCGGAGGATATAACAATACTTCTTTAGATTTTGGAGTTAAAGCTTACTTAGTTGAAGACGAAACAAAACAATCACACAAATTTAGTGGGTTAATACATTCAGGTCCGTTTAATTCTAGAACAGGATTCAATGCTACAAACCAGTTTAGTGTAGCTGAAGACATAACTAGAACAGTAGATCCAGCTAATGGCTCTATACAAAAGTTATACGCTGAAGATACAAACCTTATTATATTCCAAGAGAATAAAGTAAGTAAGTCTTTGATTGACAAGGATGCAATATACACAGCTGAAGGTAATCCACAAGTAACAGCTACTAATAGAGTTATAGGACAGAACGTTGCTTATGGCGGAGAGTTTGGTATAAGTATGGATCCTGAGTCGTTTGCAGTTAATGGATATAGAAAATACTTTACGGATAGAGACCAGAATATAGTTTGTAGATTATCGAGAGATGGTATAACACCTATCTCAAACACTGGTATGACTGACTTTTTTAGGGACAAACTATCTTCAGCTAAAGACAAAGGTATTGTAGGGGGATGGGATGCTCACAATAAACAATATGTATTATCTATTACATCGACAGGAAGCTTACAAGACGCAGACGCTCCTTATCAGACTTTAAGTTATGACGAAGGTTCTAATGGTTGGGTTAGTAGGTATTCGTATAGACCTAAAGGTATAATTAGTTTGAACAACAATTATTATACAACATACCAAGGTAAGATATACAAACATCACGAAGCTAACAAATCGTCAGTTGAGCGGGCAAACTTTTACGGTGTATCTAACGATTCTTCAGTTATTTTTATAGCAAACGGAGCACCTTCAAGTGTAAAAAACTTTCAAACAATAAACTACGAAGGAGATACAGACTGGGAGATGACATCGTTTTTAACGGATAAAGATTCGGCTTGGCCAATATCTAAACCGTTTTTCCCAACAACGCTAGAAGAAATGGAAAGCAATTTGTTCTTGAACAATTTTAAATTAAAGGACAATAAGTACTATGCTAATCTATCTAATAATTCTGCAATTGCTGCCGGAGAAGTTGTCTTTGGACAATCATCCTCAGGAGTTAAAGGGTTCTACGGAGAGATAAAAATGACAATGAACAACGTAAATGTCGGTGGTAAAGAGCTTTTTGCTGTTTCTACGACGTTTGTACCAGCCTCATAGCGTAGCTTTTCATAAAAACATGTAATTATATTACTATGAGTAATAACATCTTAAAAACACATACACAATCTGCAGCAGAGGGCATTCAACAAATAACTGATTTGCTGATAGAAAACGGAGGGTCTACACCTGAAAGTTTAGCTGTATTAGGAATGAAGCATTCCTTTACGGATGGAGTGTATTGTAGAGAGATGACTATACCTGCAGAGACTATGGTTGTAGGTAAGATACATAAACATAAACACCATAACTTTTTAGTTAAAGGTGAAATACTAGTAGCTACCGCGGAAGGTGGTGTACAACATTTAAAGGCGCCTATGATGATCGTTTCTAATCCAGGAACACAAAGAGTAGGTTATGCGTTAACAGAGACAGTATGGACGTGTGTGCATAAAAATGAAGATAATATAGAAGACTTAGATGTATTAGAGGAAATCAATGTAGTTGATACTCCTCAACAATACTTAGAATATTCCAAACAAATTAAAATAGATAAAGTATGAGTTGGGCAATGGCAATTGGCACCACCGTTTCAATAGCAGGCGGATTAATTCAGGGGCGAAAAGCAAAAAAACAAAGAGAACAAGCTGAAGAGCAAGCGCAACAAAAAGCGGCTGCTTTAAAAGCATTTGAAGATGGTAGACAATCACCTATAAATCCATATTCAGGAGCTAAAAACATGGCTAGCCAAGTAAAGGATTTAAGTGGTAACTTATCTAATCCGTACGCTAACATCGGCGTAGCTACGCAAGCAGCTGAGTTTCAAGCAGAACAAACAGATATGGCTTTAGCTCAAACGCTTGATACATTACAAGCGACAGGAGCAAGTGCAGGTGGAGCAACAGCTTTAGCGAATGCGGCTGCTAAAAGTAAGCAGACAGTTAGTGCTACATTAGAAAAGCAAGAAGCTAACAACTCTAAAATGCAAGCTCAAGGAGAAGCTAGATTACAACAACTTCAAATGAACGAAGGAGCTAGAGTACAAGGTGGCAAGATAGCTGCTCAGACTAGATTTGACGAACAACAAGCTAAAGGTTTACAATATCAATTTGGCGTTCAAGAAAATAGAAACAACATGACACTTGATAGGCTAGCAGGTGATTTAGATCAATCAAGATTAGATATTGCTAACGCAAACGCTTCATCGGATCAAGCATTCTCTGCTGCATTAAGTGGAGTAGGTAGTTCTGTCGCTGCAGGAGCAAAAAACGGATTTAAAGTACAATAATAATGAGTTATAGAAAACCACTACTAATACAAAACAAACCCGGACAAGGTATAGCTCAAGCGATTGCAGGAGCTGGTAAAGAGATAGCTAACTCTGTTGCTGATTATAATACACAACAACGAGAGGATCTAGCAATAAAAGAAGCAAGAATTGCTCAGCAACAAGCGGAAGACGACGCTGCTCTCTTAAAGATGCAAGTTGAACTTAATGAAGCTACTCAGGAAGATATTAAAGCCGGTGAAGATGTTAAAATCCAATTAGGCACAATATACAATGGCTTTAATGAAGAGATATATTCTTTCCAAGAACAACTAAAAAATGGTTCAGCAAATAATCTAAGCCAAAAGTCTATACAAGAATTGAACAAGGGTTTAGTGATCGCTAGGAAAAAGAAAGAAACAATGAAGCAATTTATTGCAGGGGTTGGAGCTGACAAAGAAGAGGCTGGTAATTATGCCGGGGGTGGTTATCAATTCAATACAGATGGCAATAGTAGTACTGCTATGGCTTCTGGCTATAATAGATTTTTACAAAACGTTCCTGGTTACACTATAAATACAAAAAAAGGAGAGAATAACGATTTTAAAGTTATTTTAAATACTCCGGATGGAGATCATGAGCTTCCTTACCAAGATATAGCCAGCGGTAACTGGGAGCCTATGGTAAAAGTACCTCAAGTGTTTGAAGGAGTTAACGAAGCAGTTGGAGATTTTACTAAAGCTATAAAGGGAAGACCAAAGGGTACAAACTCTATCAACCAGGGAGATCTGGATGGTGCTTTAAATGTATACAATACACAGTCTGAGCAAGTAATGAGTCAATTAAAAGGATACTCTAAAACTAATTTAAACAAGTTTAGAGGCGCTTTGAGTCAGCAGTTAGGTTATAATGATGAGCAAATAAAGAATATGATAACGGGGATGCAGAGTACATCACCTGGGGATACGTGGAAAGAGGTTGATCAAGCTGTAAGAGAAAAAGTGGCTATGAGTATAGCAAGAAATTCAGGCATGGAGTTACAAGAGGACGGTAAGTTTACTGAGATGAAAGAAGAAGCAGAGCCGAAAGTTACTAAATTAACTCAACCGGAAAAGTACGAACAGGGTTGGAATAAAATAACAACAACAGCTTTTAATAAAGTTAAAGGCGACTACACTAAGACAGATGCTCTTGAGGAGATATTTGGTATAAGCAATGGTGGTGCTTACGGAAGCGAAACAGTTAACAATGTAGAATACGGAGCAGACTTTATGACTATAACATTGAATAAAGAAGGTATGGGAGCTGTAGATCCAAAAACAAAAATAGCGCCTCCAATAAAGATTGTTAAGAGATATGATAATTTAGCTGATATGACGGATGTCATGCTTAATGTTTTAGGTAGCAAAGGAAATGCTTTAATGGCTAGACGATTAGCAACCGACATTGTAAACAACAAATAACAAAAGATTAAAATTATATTTATGCACAAGTATTTAATAGGAGAAAACGAAGTTACATTTGACAATGTATTGGAAGCAGCTGATGCTTTAGAACAAGCGGAAAAAGATGGTATATCTTGGAAAAGAATAGATGCCGGTCCGTTGACAGAAGCTGACGATCAAGTCTTAGACCCTGAACCAAATTTTCAACTAGGTACTGCGGCGAGTGCGGACGTGGTATCGAAGGACTCTCCAGCACAAGATCCACCTTTAGACTTGGACTCTACATCGGAAAATGGTTCATCGGAGTCAGAAAGTCAGCCTAAAGAATCGCTAAGGTATGTACAGCTAGAAGGACAAAAAGTCTATGAGTCTGAATATCCTGAAATAGCAGGAACTAAAGATAACTTTCCTGAAAGTTTTGAAGATTTTGCTGAGCTGTATCAACAACCTATTAAAGATGGAGCTGACGCTGTATACGAAGGAGGAGAATTAGATGCAATATACATTAACAACTCAAAGCTTAATGGAAAAGATTTAATATCTGTTGATGAAGAAGGTATCTTTAAAATAGATTATGATAAAGGATTAGCAGATATGCCAGTGCTTGAGGGAGATGTTACCCAAGAAAACTACGTTCCTAAAAAGAAAAAGAAGTTTCAACCTAACTGGGCGGCCAAGGAAAGCAATGCTTTTAAAGATCAGTTTCAAGGAATTGAAGAAGTTGAAAATTACAATCGTAAAGTTGACGATGTTAATATAAACATCAGCGCAGAAGAAAGAAAACAACGTGTATTCTTTAGAGACGTTGAAATGATTGCTGCTAGGGATATATTCCAAAACAACCCAGAACTAGACATTAGTACTGAGAATACAATTGCTGCCGGGGTTGATATAAACGATCCTGAGCAAAATCAGGAAATGGCTAATCTGTTAACTCAGAAGATAGATGGAATGTCTTTAGGAAGAGCTGAGTATCTAGTCTCTACGTATAACGATGAAAGGTTAGCAGTAGCTAGAGCTAACGAAGCAAATCGTAATGCTAAAATAATATCTAAATTACCAGAAGAAGAATATAATATTCTTTTAGAAAATTCAATAAAAAATTTATACACTACAGCTGGAGGGGTTTCTAAAGCTCGTAAGGAATTTAACGACGCTAAGGCTGCGGTTCTTTTTCCAGAATTAAACATATCTGCTATAGATAAATACGCATTAATGCAAAAGCAAGACGATGCTGAAGAAAGGTACTTAGCAGCTATTGATAAATACCAGGAAGGCGGGTCAGTATTAGAATATGATACAAAAGGTAATCTTTTAGGAGTTAAGAAAAAACCTGAAGGCGAGAGTACACCTTTATATGATTTCAAAGGTAACAAACTTACTGACACGCAAGTACAGGCTAACATAGACGGAGGCGGTACAACGAAAATGTACGATATGCAAGGTAGGCTTTTTGATTTAGCTGAGGGTTTACTTGATACAGTAACTGATCGACAGAAATTAAAAGACACATATACAGTAAATTTAGTTCAGCAACAAAGACTTAACCAAGAAGGTCAAGAAGTAATATGGGCTAAAAAGTCTGACTTCAGCGGTGCATTTAGCGCAATAAACGATCCTTCATTTTTATTCGATGCTCATTTAGATAAGTCTAAGCCTAAAGGTAGTCAGTATTCCGTAGACAAAGACGGATGGATAGGTCATACTCAAGAAGTGTGGAGTCAGATGGTTGCCAGCGGAGATTGGAATGCTGAGGAATACAGATGGAGAGATGGTAAGAAAAGAACTAACGATGAATTCAAAGAATTCGCGGAAGCACAAAGAGATGCTAATTTAAAAACTCCACTACTTGCCGAGATGGTTGTTCTTGGTATAGATCCTAAATCTTACGGCGAGAACGGTATAAAAGAAGGTTTTACTACATTCGTAGAAGGAGCATTGGATAATACTCCGTTTATAGGTAAGTATGTAGCAAAAGAGTGGCAATCAGACGTTGATAAAAAAGCTACTCTAAGTAAAATATTCTACGACACTGGAGTAACGCCTACTGAACAAATGGCAAATGCATTCTATTTAAACTATGGAATGAAGCTCGCTAACGGCATGGGTGCATTCATGCCTGTTATCGGGGAGTTTGCGTTAGCAACTGCTGTTACAGGTGGTGTTGGTTCAACTAGAGGTGTTTTAGGAGCATTAGGCGCGGCTAAAAAATTAGAAAAGGTATTGCAAGAAGGTACTCGAGCTCAAAAATTAGTTGCTCACTTTACATTAGGTTTACTTGAAGAAGCTAAATTTAGTATGGTAGCTGGCGGTAAAAACGAAGCTGGTGGTGGATTTGGTTTCTACGCAGGTGGAGCTTTATTCGGTAAGTACACTAAATTCCTTAGGTTTCCTAAAGAACACGCATACGCTAACAATATACTAAATAAGGTTGTATTAGCTGGTGCAGGTGGTGTAGCTGGTCAAGAAATGGCAATGCTTACTGAAGCATTTTATAAAAGCTTTAAAGGAGATAAGACTTTCCAAAAGTCTCTGCAAGAAACGTATGGTAAAGATTCGCAGTGGATGGAACGCTTAAGCATGGGAGCTCTTCAGTTTGGAGCACTTGGCGCGTCTAAGTTACGTCCTAAAGACTTTTCGATGTTAGGTAAAGTTGAGGTTAATTATGCTGATGCCCTAATATCATTAAGCAAGATAGAAGGCAAGAAAAAATTAACTGAAGCTGACAAAGCAGAGAAATCAAGGCTGGAATCAGTTATATATGAAGCTAAAGTTATTTTACACCAGGCTGAAACAGAAATAGAAAACGCTAGTGTTAATAGCTTAACACAAACATCTGACGCTATAACTCGTATGATGAATAGTGGTAAAGATTTAGCAGGTAATCCTTTGTCCCCTAGGACTAAGAGGTTCATGAATAAAAGATTAGATGAGGTAAAAACTAAGCAAGATAACATACAAAAAGAATTAAATTCTCAAATAGAAAACTTCAATAAAGAATTTAAAGGAGAAAATATTACTTTTGAATTTAAAGAGCTGTCAAAAGACACAAGAGGTAATGTTGATAGTGATGGTAAAGGAAACGTTAAGATACAAATAGACCCTAAACAGGCTAATACTGGTACTGTAGTACAAGAATTAACCCACTTAGCGTTTGAAGCTGTAACTGAAAACAACCCGGAGATCAAAATACAAATGGTCAAGAGTATAGAGAAGACCGTTAATAAAGCTGTAGAACAGGCTAAAGCTAACGGTTACCTAAAGTTCGAAGGAAAATTTGGAGAAAGAATTGCTAAAGAATACTCAAAAGAAGATAAGTATGTGCAAGCTGAGGAGTACTTAGCTAACTTGGTTGAGGAAATGCGTAACAAGCCTGGTTTTGCTAGGTTATTACTAAAGAACGGTGCTTTCCAAGCAATAAGGGGCTCCGCTATTAAACTAGCTGCTAGCAGAGGAGTTAATCTTGCTAAAAAGAATGAGATCATTCTTAGCGAAAATAACCTTAATACTGCTCCACAAATATTAGAAATACTTGGTAATATATCAGGTATTAAAAACAAAAAAGGATTTGACGTAGCTAATACATGGTTAGGTAATTTTACGATATCTAATGGTACAAACCCTAGTGTACAAATGCCTGGAGGCAAGAAACTACCTATGAAAAACGGCGGTGGTGTTACTGGTATTGAGGGTAAGAAAGTTAATGGTCCAAAGAAATCTAGGGATCTAGAGGGTGGAGATGACTTTAAGAAAGTTAACAAAGCAATGCAAACCACTAAAGAATACTACGAGCAGAATGTATCCTCAATGGATGCCGATGCGTTAGCTAATGACATAGCTTTTATGATGTTGCCTTACGTACAACAATCTGCAGGAAGTTATCTTAGACAAAGACCAGAATTAAAAACTGGAGCAAGTGCTACAATGAGTGGTATGGCTATTGACTTTATAATGAACATTAATACAGGAGGAACTGGTGCACCTAAAAGCATGGCTTCTTTTGTTAAGACGTACATGGAAGGCCAAGGACTTATAAAACAAATAAGAGAAGAAGGACTAACTTCTGAGCAAGCACTTAAAAGAGCTAAAGATGCTGGAATGGGTGGTGGTAACCAAGGATTATCGGGCAGAGTTGAACGATTAATGAGTATGGCTGCTGGTAAGGGTAGGTATGTTGAATCCGTTAAGGAAGACGGCACTTTAGATAGAATAATTACAGAAGAGGAGTATATTGAACACTTCTCATCTAAAGAAGGATATCCTGCTAGCTTTGAAAAATGGGCTAAAAACTCAGGAGCTACAATTAAAGAAGGAGCGGTTGAAGGTAACATAATTACTTACCTTAAGAAAGCTATTGATTTCAATGCAATGAACATCGTACGTGAAGAAGTTCAGAATACAACAAACTTTACGGCTACCGATATTACTGACATGGAACGTTATGAGTTTAACTTTGGCAGTAGAGAATTACAATCTGAAGATATAGATTTCAGTAGTTCAACTGTAACATCGGCAGAATCTACTAAGATGAATGAAAGCATTAGAACTGCAGAAGCATTACCTAAAGGCGGAGCTGTTATTGAAGGAGAAGGAAAACAACGTAACAGAGTTAACGAGGTTGCTACTGTTTTAGGTATTGAAAAGACATTAGAAAAAGTAACCAATATAGTTAAAGAATCATTTAAAAACCCTATAAAAGGTATCGATACTTACTCTAGTGGTAGTTTTGAAATAGGTGGACAAACTATAAAGTTTCAATTTCCTTTAGAACCAAACAGGGCTAGTGCATTCTTTAGTGTTGATGGTAAGTCAAAGGCTGAAAAAGTAGACTATGTTGGTGTAAGAAGTAATAAAGGTTTATTTGAGAAAGTTCAAAAGGATATTGTTACTAAATTGAACAAGGAAGCTTTAGGACTTAACAAAACTAAAGTAGAACAAGATGCTGCTAGAGAACTAGCGGCGGAGATACAAAGTTTACCTTTTAAAAGCGCTAATCTTATTAAAGATAAGTTATTTAAAACTGAACTATCTGCTAAAATTGAGGTTGATGCATACGAAGGCATTGTTAAGCAAATGGGTAAGGTAGGAAGTGTTGAGAATATGGATTTCTTAAGTAAAGCATATCCTTTATCTAAAAACTACATAGCTCTATCTCAATTAGTTAAGCGTTTCGCTACTATAGGTGAGGGCATATTCTTTAACCCGGTTATGATTAAAGGTGCTGACGGTAAACCTAAGCAGGCTAGGCAATCAGGTGCTGGAGCAAGAGCTTCAGGAAATCGCATGTGGACACAGTTAAATTACGGAGCAAAGGAATTTATTGATTTCTTTAAGAATGATAAAGTGCTACAAGAATCGTTAGCTAAATCTATTGCTAGGGAAATGGGAATTGACGTGGCTACTGATTCTCTTATAGAGAACAAAATGGATTTCATACTTAATGCTCAGGATGCTACAGTAGCTAAGATACAAGTTACAGAGTTATACAAGCAAAAGTTTATTACACACATCGGAAGAGGTGGTAATACTAAGAAATATTCTAAGACATTTGAAGATGCCGGTATGTTATTTGGCATGGAAAAGAGCGCGTCTGAAGCAGCTAAAAATGATATTATTGCTGCTATTAATTCTGGAGCAAAGCTAAGCGAAGAACAAGAAGCGTTTTTAACACACGTGTTTGGTGTTTACACAAATGATCGTGTTGAAGAGATGAAAAGCGAGATGCGAAAAGATGTTACTAAAACTAGACCTGAATTGTTCTTAACAAAATCACCTGAAGAAGTTGTAGAAAGTCAAACTTCGTTTTTAGGTGCTTTAAAAGATGTGATAGGAGAAACAGCTGGTACGTTATCAGAAATGTCTACTTCGCGAACTGGAGGTAAAGAATGGATGACACTGCTTCAGCACTTTGGTTATAACAGTCATATAGCTGGAGGTCAATCAAGTGAAGCAATTAAAAACTTAATTAAAGAGAATAAGAATTCTCCTAGAGGTGAAAACAGCTCTAAATATAAAGAATTAATAAAACTTAATATTGATCAGGGAGTTAAAATGATGGAGAATGGTGGTAAGCAGAAGCTGTTTAACACTAAGGATATCTCTCCAGAGCTTAAGTTAGAGGTTACATCTATGTGGCAAAAGGTTGCGGAGCTTTCTAAAGAAGCAGCTGATGCTTGGAATAGAACCAATGAAACGCCATTAGTTAAAGAAGGTAAACTTCCTTACAAAGTAACTGCTAGTGTAGCACGAACTCAATACGAAGCAATTATTAAAGAGGTTGGGAAAGAATTTGAAGGAGAAAGTCCTGAAGTAAGACAAGAAGCTATAGGAAGGGCATTGTCAGAAGCTTTTACACCTGCTGAAAGATTAGCTATTGATAAAAGCAATCAAGCGCAAGTAGCTCTTAACAAGGCGAGTATAGCATCGTTTGGTGCTTTAAAATCAGTGGCTCAAACAGCAAAATCTAAAGAGGCTTTGTATATGGCTGTAGATATATACACCAGTGATAAGCAAAGTGGCTCTAGAGGTGCTTCTCCGGAAACATACTTTCATATAACAGACAAATTGATTGGAGAGAAAACTGGTAACGAACACTTATTACCTTTTTATCATTTCAAGAGACAGCTTAAAGAAGCTGTAAGATCAGAGGACAACAAGCTGTTGGACAAAGACTATGTAAATGATTTATTATCCGGGTATGTAAGTTTAGTAGGTTCTAACACTTTACAGACCATCGGAGATATGTTAACGTTTCCCTCTAAGATGTTTGACAAGGGTGTGAAAATTGGCGTGAAGTCAGCACCATTACCTAAGGCAGTAAAAATGGCTATTGCAACACAATTTAAAAAAGCAGCCGAAGCTAAAGTCAAAGGCGGAAAAGAATACAAAGAGACTACGGAGTTTAAGACAGCAATGAGTGAAGCTCAAGAGTCGTTTAACGCAATGATGGAAGGGAAGCTTTCTACGGATCAAATAATAGAACTTAATAACATTGTAAGCGTAAGGAATAAAACAGCCTTAGAAGAGCTCTTTACTGATGCTATCGACAAAATGGCAAGCAGTACGTTCGGCTCAACGAAAGAAGCTATAGAACGAGGAAATAAATTGCTTAAGGACATGGGTTATGAAGGCCCAAAGCTAGAAAGCACAGGAGCAATTAAAAATAAGATGGAAGATTTTTCTACTGTTAGAAAGTCTAAAAATTTAGAAGACAGCTTTGAGTTAGATGCTGATGGAGTTCAGAAGACTAGGGAGTGGGAAGGCGAAGCGGTAACCTATGAGAAATACCTTGAGCTTAAAGAAGAGAACACTAAAGAACTGTTCTTACCTAAGCGTTTAGCTAATATGATCGAAGGTAAAAAAGGAGCAAAGACTGAAGCTGAGGTTACTAGTTCAAAGGCATACAACCTGGGAATAAAGAAGCGTGGAGATGTATTCGTACCTTATGACTCAGAAGATTTTCAAGGTTTGTTATACAAACTATACGGAAAAGGCAAGCAAGGTGATAACGACATGGCTTTCATGAAAGAATATATACTGAGACCATTATACGAAGCTGAGAATGATTTGAGTGTTTACCGAATGAGGTTAGCTGAAGATTACAAAGGGCTGGAAGAACAAATGTCTGCGATAGGAAAAGTAAAAGGAGAAAAGGCTGCAGTGGAAAGAGTAGAGAAATTGGGTTATAACATTGACCAAGCTACTCGTGTATACATCTGGACAAGACTTGGTTACGAAATACCAGGGCTTTCACCCGTAGAACAAGGACAGTTGATGGGAGCAGTAGCTGCATCCCCTAGGTTAACGGAATATGCTAAAGGCATAATGAAAATAACAAAGACTAAAGAACAATACCCTAAGCCAAGTAAATCATGGTTTAAAAGTAATATTCAATATGATTTGTTTACTTATGCAACGGACGGAGTACGTTCTGATTTCCTATCGGAATGGAGCTCAAATGTCGATGCAATGTTTCATACAGGAAACCTAAATAAGCTAGAAGCTAGATTCGGTAGTGACTATCGATATAATTTAGAAACAATGATCAAGCGTATTAAAAACGGTAGATCAAGACAAGAAAGTACTAACGCAGTATTTAATAAATCACTTAACTATATAAACGGATCAGTAGCGACTATTATGTTCCTTAACATGAGATCAGCAGCAACACAAACCATATCAGCTGCTAACTATGTTAACTGGACAGATAACAATCCAATTGCGATCGGTAAAGCTATAGCTTCTAATCCTTTATTATTCGCTAAGAATATGAAGAAGGTTTGGAATAGTGATGCTCTAAAAGACCGGAGATCAGGTCTTAAGATAAATGTAGAAGAAGCAGAGATTGCTAAAGCAATACAGGCAGGAGGCAAAACAGGTATGAATAACTTATGGAACCAGATGGTTCAATTCGGTTTCAAACCAACGCAAATGGCTGATAGTTTTGCAATCACATTAGGTGGAACGCCTTTCTACATGAATAGGATAAAAACATACGAGAAAGAGGGGATGAGTAAGAGTGACGCAGAAAACAAGGCTTGGATTGATTTCCTAGAGCTTACTCAAGAGTCACAACAATCATCTCAAATGGATCGTGTTTCAAATATTCAAACAGGTTTAATGGGTAGATTAATATTCTCATTTAACAACACGCCATTTCAAATGTCTAGGCTGCAAAAGAAAGCTGCACTAGATTTGATTAACAATAGAGGCGATAGAAAAGCTAATGTAAGTAGATTAGGTTACTATGCGTTTGTTCAAAGCACATTATTTTATGGTATGCAACAAGCGTTTTACTCTACCTTTATGGGCGATGATGACAAAGATTTGTCGGAAGCACAGAAGTTAGAGAAATATAATGATTTTGAAAAGAGAGTAGATAAGATTGGAACTAGTGTGTTTCAAGGTATATTAACTGGATCTGGATTACCGGGGAAAGTTGCTACCACTTTATACAACACTGGTAAGGCAGTTAAAAAGCAATACGAAAAAGGATATGGCGGTAAAGATTTTTACCCTATACTTAAAGAAATGCTTGCTATCTCTCCTACACTTGGATCAAAAGCTAATAGACTTAATAGACAATGGAATAGTTTAATTTATTCTGATTTTACTAAAAAAGGAAAAGCTGTAAAGAATACCTACAGCGAATTTGACCCATCGAACCCTAATGCAAAAGCATATTTAGGAATGGTTGGTACTGTTACAAATATACCCATAGATCGTATTATCGCTAAGATGGAGAATATACAAACAGTATTGGATTCTAACCGTGACAACTGGCAGAGAGCTAGCGCCGTTTTTGGAACACCATTATACCAAACACAAACTAAAGAACAAAACGCAAGGGATAGAGACAAACTTTTGGAAGATTTTTATCAAAAAAATACACCTAAAAATGTAAGAGATAAAGATGCTGTTGAGAGTTTGAAGCTAGATGAACAAATGGAATTCATATATGATATAGGTGCGACCAGAGCCCAGTTAAATGCTTTAACTAATAAGAAGGAGCGTACTGAGTTTATAATAGCTAATGGATTACAATTAGAAATCAATTTAGAAAAAGCAGTAGATAGATACAGAAAACCAGAAACGGTAGTAACTCCTGAGATGAAAGAAATAATGGATTTACCAAAGACTGAGCAACTGGATTTACTTTACGACTTAGGAGTAACTAGAACAGAACTGAAGGCTAATACAAGAGAAGCGGATAGAGTTAAATTAATAATGCAAAAGCGTAAAAACAAAAAGAAGAAAGATTCACTAAAGTAAAAACAAATAAAAGGTATGAATACAAAATTCGTGAGTGACTTAATTGAGTCTATCGGAGATCCAATTCTATTATCTTTAATCTTGTTGCTAGTAGTATTTTCAATGACGTTTAAAAAGGAAATAGCTAGTAAATTATTTAAAACAAAATCAACCAATTCACCAAAACCGAGAGACATCTCTCACCTTAAGAATCACAATGTATTCACTACTCTTAGGAGGATAAAATACGAGGTAGCAAATATGAAGTTCTATACTCATAAGAAATATGATAGTACAAAAACAAAAATGTGCGAAGACTTCACCGTTACCAAGTCAGATATATGTGCAAAATATATGAATGAATTTTTAGAATATGGTATACCACAAATGAGTCGTGACCGCCTCAAGAAAACTATACTAGATCTACAAGTTACGATGCATGAAGCATATATATTAGAAATAAAAAAGCTATGGCAATCTAAGGATATCCCAGACGAAGATTCTGAGTATGTAATACATCTATTTGAGAAGTTTAGATATGATGTAGTAAATTCTTTTGAACATAGAGTGACAGCAATATTTGCGTCATCTAATTATAAAGATAATTTTGTGCTAACATTAGCAGTATTTGAAATGTGGGCAATGGGTATAGACCTGTTACCTAGAGATATGCAGACTACATTTGAGAACTTAAACGGTAAATTTAAAGACATAAACTATGAAAGATAAAATTATATATTTGAAAAGTAAGTGGAACTCGCTATTATATAGCTTAATGTTCAAAAAATACGAAGACTAATAGAATCAAAAAAGCAGGCCACCACACCTCAAAGAATTCTATAATTAAAAAGCCCGCTACAATTAAGTAACGGGCTTTTTTTATTTAAGCTATTTCACATGCACCCCCAGCACACGCTAATTCGCCAGACAAATCAGTTTCATCATCATCCTCTTCAATCGAAGCAATGTTTACTTGCATTAATGTTTCCATCATAGCGTTATACTTTGCTTCATCTATATCTTCAAACGGAGCTTGAACATAAGTACCACCATTATAAGGTAATACAGATAATCCGTTATAAGATTCTTTATTTTCCCACATCCAATTACCAATCATATCCCATTCATTATCCCTGATACTAACAGTAGCAGATATGTTATGAGTGTTTTGACCGTCATTGTGACCAGGCTTAACCCACATTTCAGACACATACTTTACTCTTTCAAGTAATTCAATAGGATGTTCAGTTCTAAGCATCGATCCTGCTGGTGCTTTTTGTGGTATTGATATCACTGCTGTATCGTGAGGTCTGAAGTATTCATCCTCAATTAATTCAGGGTGATTCTCAGCAAGAAATTTATACATCGATTCATTCTTACCTACACGTATTCTTCTAACATAGTAATCATTATGCCAAGCGTGAATACCAGACGATGTACCTAATGTTAATGATGTAGTTCCTGCTGGTTTTACAGTAGTAGATCTGGCAGAAGCATTTATGCCAATTAATGTTGAAACTCTTTTGTTTTCTTCTTTAACAAGGATCGCTGCTTTATCCATGTCTAATTTCAATACTTTACCAGATCCAATACCTGTAATAGAAACGCCAATCAACGCGTCCTTTTCTGTTGTCTCTCTCCATATATCTCTAAGATAATGAAAGCTTGTGTAAGACGCTTGTAACGTGCCAATAAAGGCTGCATTTGTTACACGTCTGTCAAATTCTTCTTGTGATTCTAGGTTTGATCCATTAACTTCACATAAGTTACAAAATTGATAAGGTCTTAGTGCTATTTCGCAACACGGATTAGTACCCCAATCTTTATCGTTACTTAAGTAAAAGCCAGGTTCACCAGAACCAGATAGCTCAATTCTTTTCCACAGATCCATAAAGTAACCTTTGGTTAACTTCTTTCTCATAAGCACTGCAGAATTGTTAGCTCTACCTCTTTGTGGGTTTTGTTCCCACCAATCACCTGATTTAGATCCGATCATTTCAAGATCTTCTGATGAAAATAAAGATATTAAAGCTGCTCTTCTAATGCCACCAGCTAAAACCGAGTCAGCAATGTGACATACAATATCATGAGCTTGCACTGTTGATAAGTAATCACCATCTTTTAATGTATCTAATATACCTGTTATCTTTACTATAGCTTCTTTAAGAGGCTGAGGCCCAGGCGCTTTACCTCCAGAGGTAACTAATCTTGCTCCTTTAGCACGAATATCAGAGAAGTCAAATTCTACTCTTGACGATCGCTTTCCACCAATATAAGATTTCATTAGTATTTTTATAGCATCTGCCCAACCTTCGATTGAATCCATAACTAAGAATCTTCTTGTACGTTTATCAAACGGTACAGTTACAGAAGGTAACTTAGCTACGTGATGAGTCTGTACAGAATAACCAACTCCTGTACCACCTAATAATAGAAACATCGTTTCACTAAACGCAGCAACCGATTCGATAGGTAGATAAGCACAATTATAAATCCGGTTGGGGGAGATTTCAATAGGTTTTCCGCCGAACTGTAGGCTTCGCATAGATGGTAATATATTTTTGCTATACACATCTTCATAAGCATTTTTGATTTGGGTTTTTAATGCAGGAAACTTTTTTATATGCATTGCTTCATTACGCTCTACAAGTTGTTCCCAGGTTTCACGACGTTTTGTTTCAGGTATGTACTTTGCGTACTTCATGAATACTGTTATGTCTGATAATATTTTATTGCTTAAATTCATTTATATACTTTTATTTTATGTTCATTTTGTTTTTCTACTAATTCTCTCCATAATACTTTGCCTCGGTTATTCCAAGACCACGTAACCCATTTAGCTATTTGTCTTTCGCCATAAGCTTTACGTGCAAGTCGTTTTTTATTTCCTACCATCTAATATAAGTTTAATCATTATAGCTATATCTTTTTGGTTCTGAGGTTTATATAAAGGACGTGTATCTTCATTGTTAGTACACCAGCGTTTAAACAACTTCCATCTAAGTGGGAATGATTCGTTAGCTCTTCCTTTGCATTCTATTATATAATCTTTACCAGTAAAGTCAGGAGTATATTTAATACCCAATACTTTTTTCTGTCCTCTATCAATTAATTCCCCTTTGCCGTTAGCTTGTTTTTCGATGCATATATTAGGTAATGTAAAACCTTCTATCAGCTGGAATACTTCTTCTTCGTACAGCTCATACAAACCAGCTTCTTTCAAAGCAATGTATGTATTCTTTTCTAAGCCTGACCGAAAGTCAATCCCATCCATACTAGCTTTCTTAGCACGGACAGGACCTTTTTTCTTTGATCTTTTAAAGCGTTTCATTCTTAACAAAAGATCCGTTAATCATTGAGCCCTTACGCTTGTTTATAACAGCATACGCGGACTTTATACAATCTTCAATCGATAAACCAGCTAAATGTGCTAAGTTGGTTAAAACAACAACCATATCGCCAATACCATCTTGCAGCTCAGCACTATCTTTTTTAATGATTGCTCTTGCAACTTCTCCAGCTTCTTCTTGTAACTTAACATATTGCGTTTTAACATCGCCTTTATCGTATATACCTCTTTCCTCAGCCCAGTTTCTAATGTCAGTGAATATACAATTAGAACATTCGGTTGGAGATACATATTCATACTTTACTTTTACTTCATTTAAATCACCTTTTAAAAAGTTAAGCATTGCTTCGTTGTATACAAATGATCTACCTTTTGAATATGTAGCACCATTATATTGTGACACTTTTATATTCTTGTTAATCCATTCCGCTAATGTTTTGTTAATAGTTACTGTTTCACCGGAATGTAACTTCCAGCTTAAATCTGGATTTTCATATAGATAGCTTGATATATCTTTTGCGCTACATGGAAATGTAGTTGTCATACTTGTTGGGTTTACTGTTTTCATACTTTTCTTTTTCTTTTTAGGTTTCTGTCTCGCTATTAAATCTGCATACGTTTGTTGATCTGGTCTAAAACCAAATATAAGTTGCATTTCTTTTTCTTTATCGGAGCACGCTTTCATATCTCTCGATGCATATAATATTTCTACTATAGTAGGATCATATCCTTGCTCTTCAAAGACTCTTGATCCAAGATCTTTAGTCATTCCAATTTTTACTTTAGGTACATGATAAACGTAATACATTGTTTTTGATTTGCTCATAGTTTTAAATTTAGTTTCCTACGCTCAATGGAGCTTTTATATTAGGAAGGGGGTTATAGTTATTAATATTAATCTCATTTATTTCAGGTATATGTAATAGACCTTGTGAGTCAACAAACACGCCATGTTCAAATTCTAGCGTTGGTAATATTCTTGGTGTTCTTTCAAGAAATTCTTTTGCTTGCTCAATATGATTGTTGTACAAGTGACAATCGCCAAGCTGACCAATCAATCGACCTGGTTTTAAGTTTGCTCCTTTAGCTAACAGCTCTAACAATAGTGCATACATTGCAATATCATAAGGCAAACCGAGGAAAACGTCTGCTGATCTTTGCTGCCACATAAGATCCAGAACGCCATTGTTAATGTATACTTGAAAAGCGTAATGACAAGGTGGTAAAACCATATCATCTATTTCGCTTGGATTCCAAGCACTTACCATCAATCGGCGTGATGTTGGGCTGAGACGTATAGCATTTACAAGGTTTTTGAATTGATCTATACCTTTAAAATCTCGCCATTGTTTTCCATATACTGGTCCTAGAGTTTCATCTGTACGACCTGATCTTTTATAATCAGGCCGCCAGTAATTAACTCCATTGTCTTCCAAGTACTTTAAGTCTGTCCTACCGTTAAGTATCCATAATAGTTCAGTTCTTGCCGCGCTAAAACTAATGCGCTTTGTAGTAAGGAGAGGGAATCCAAGACGCATATCGTGTTCAATAGTCCTTCCGAAGACTGATCTAGTTCCAGTTCCTGTTCTATCTTCTTTAGACTTACCTCCATGCAATATACCTGATACCAATCCTCTGTACTCATCTTCAATATTACTCATTAGTTAATGTTTGTTTTAGTTTTTCTATATAATTTGCTGCATCTAACAGCTCTTCTTGCAGGTGTTGAAGCCACGTTGTAATGTCTCCAGCGTCTCTGTCTAATGTTACTCCGTACTTTTTAAAGCCAACATCTGATCTACTTACTAATTGATCAACTACTTTTTCAATAATAGGATCCCTAAAGGTTATTTCTTTAGTCTTCATTAGTTAATCAGTTTAACTGCTAATAATAATAATGTAGGTAAGAAAGTAAAGATTGCATCCAGTGCATTAGGCGGACTGAAACGCATCTTAGCATCTATTATTTCTTTACCTATAGATATGAATATCATAAAGCCTATTGCTTCAATTGTTGATCCCCATATAACTAATGGTGTTGCGATTATACTTCCATAAAAGAAATGTAATAGTTTGTCATTAGGTACTTTAGCTAGTTTTGAAAAGGTATTCTTTAATTGTTCTTTCATAATATTTAGGTTTTATATTTGTTATAATAATAATTGTAGTACTCATACATTTTTTGCCAGACTACATTTCTGGCATACTCTTCTGGCGATTGGTTTACTCTTTGATTAACTTCTATAATCAGCCACCACTTAGTAGGTGTTCCTCTAACAGTTGGCTTAGGATAAATCCTTATGCCATTCTTGTTACACCACATACGTGCTTCTTCATCTGTTTCTTCTGAGTTAAAATAACCCATCATCGAAGCTTTTTTACGAGGCACCTAGTTCCCAGGGCATTGCTTGGTCTTCAGCTGGTACGTGAGGTATGTAACAACCACTGTTTTTATTCCAAGTAAAGTGACATTCAGCACCATTAGTTCCTAAGTTTTGAAACTTACATTTTAACACTTTAACTTTAACTGTGTTAGCTTCATAGTCTCTGTGAACTAATAGTCCGTGATAACTTGCATCATACCATTCACCACCACCTTTAATCGAATACATTGTAGGCTCTTCAATTTCGCCAGTCTTCTGATTTTTATACATCTTAGTTGGGTGAGCAACAACAAATACAAGTACATCGTACTTTTTTGCAAAGACTTCAATCTTAGTTAGATAATCCATAGTGTATCTATTGACATCGTCGCTTGCAGCGTTTGTGTCTCGTACTTTATTGAATGGATCAATAACTAAACATTTAATTCCTTTACGTTTTACTAATTCAGCGCCTTTCTTTAATACAGCTTCCAGCGTGTAGCGTTCCATATCGATGTGATAATAATTGTCGTTACAGTGATCGGCTATACTATTCCATTTGTCGCCTGCAATATCTTCTTTCTGAGGCATGCCTTCCCAGTGTTTACGCATTAACTTGTGAGCGTGTAGAAACGTTGGTACATTTTCAGGCGAAGCGTAAGCTGTTTTCCAACCATACTTCTTGTTATAGCCGACAACCATTTGGTCGACAAAATCACTTTTACCGGAAGACGGTATACCAGTGACAGTAATAAATTGACCGGTATAAGTTGAAAATATGTCATCAAAATTATCCAACCCGATTTGAAATCCAGGTGTAAATCCATTGCGAACAAAGTCCGTAACTTCATCTTCGATATCCCTGAACGTTGTAACGTTCTCCATCGGTACAGGCTTTGCTCCTGTAATACGCTTTGATAATGCTTCTGCTCCATGTTTAATTAAGTATTCATTTGCGTCTTTGCAATCTTCAAAGGTTGTTATATAACAAACCTCAGATCCTAAACGTCTAATCATCTCTGTTTGCAGCGCTAAACCTGCATCGTCAGTGTCAACAGCTAAAATGATTTTATCTTTATCATCAAAGTAATCAATACAGTTATCTAAGTAATCTAAATTGTTTTGACCTAGAGTTGCACCGTTAGGTACTGATATAGCGTTTGTAATACCTGCTTCGTGCAGAGCTAAAGCATCCATTTCACCTTCAACGATTACACAATAGTTATATCCAACTATCGAATCGATGTTATAAAATACTTTTTCAGCTCCTTTAACAAGTTTAAAGTTCTTACGACCATCTCTATATTTGACGTTCGTTAATTGTCCACCCATGAAGTAATTAAATTGTATAGCATTTTCTTCCTTCTGAGTCTGTGGCATCCATTCTTTGCCTTCAGTAACTTTAAAGTCTACTAAAGTACTCTTTGATATTCCTCTGCCTTTAAACCACTCCACAACAGCATCTGATACAGTATATTGTGAGTCTTCTTTAAATGGCTTTGGTTTCTCATAAACCTTTTCAGCTTTACCCTTACGTTTGTAAGTATGTAATTGAAATGGCTTATTACAGTTATGACACGTACCTATCCCTCTATCCCAATCGTAAGAAGCACATTTTGCTTTTACGTTCTTCGCTTTGCGATCATGAGAACACAAGGGGCACGTACCTTGAGTCTTCTCTTCTAGCTTGTATTGATTGTAGTTATCAATCTGAAAGCCGTTAATTTCAGTTACCATTGCTTTATTAATTTTTTGAGTTAAAAAAGGGAGCATACATTTCTATATACTCCCGATAAATTAAATTAGATTAGTTATAATCTTCTAAACACTCTGGACAAATGTCACAGTAGTTGTGATCACAATTAGTCATCACTTCGTTGCACATTCCACAGGTGTTAGTCATTAGAATGGTAGATCATCATCTACAGGCGCTGGTGCTGGTGGTGCTGCTGCTGCAGGTGCTCCTTCTTTTGGTGCAGTATCAACATTGTTTCCATTAGTCCACACAACTTTAACGTTTCCTAAGTAAACTTTGTCAACCTTAGCGTCACGCTCTTCTTTAGATTGTTCTACAATGATTGGCCCATTGTCGCCATAATTTCCAAGCTCATCATTAATAGTGATTGTGATTGGTAAGTAACTTCCTTTTTTGCCCTTGTAGATCTTATCTTTAGGGATTGCTGCTAAATTTAGATTAGCTTTGATAATTGATGCCATAAATTAGTAATTTTGTAATTGGTTAAACATTCTTTTTAATTGTTCTTTTGTCGCGCCCGTGGTTCGTCGAATGTTATCGACCGCTTTGACGTGGTTCTGGTTTGTGTAAAAGTTACTGGTTTTTGTTGTTACTCCAGTAACTGTACAGGTTCTTCTTTTTGTCATTGTAAAAAATTTAATTAGATTCATGCTTATATCATATTTGGTCTGTCGTTTTTATTATAATGTATCAGACTTTACATAATCCTTTAAGTCAAATAGTGGATCATCTATTAGAGTGTTATAAGCTAACATTGCACTTGCAACCTTTTCTTTACCTCTTGCGTAAAACTCCTCAGAGCAATCGTATACACCAATTTGGTGTGTCTTCTTGCATATTACTAGGAAAACTAAGTCATAGCCAAATATCTCTTTATATATGTATGCTTGGGAATCGTAGTTATAAATTTGAGCACTCTTACGAAACTTGTTAATGTCACCTGTTGTTTTGATATCAACCAATATACCTTGGTCTTTATTAATACAATCGGCTTTACCTTTCCACCAAGTACCATTAATTTCTTTGATACCAGGTTCTTCATTTATTGTGTCACCTTTTAATAGTGAAGCACAGACTTCGTTATTTAAGATCTTTGCGATCATAACCTCACATCTATCTACTTCTTTTTTAAGTAACATCATTTCTGCACCTGATTCTGCAATAGCTTCCTTGTAGAGCTTAGTGTTTCGCGTTGTAGCATCTACGTAAGGATAATTAGCTTTAAGTTTTTCAGGTTCAAGTATGGCAGTGTGGATATAGCCTCCAATTAAGAAATTAATGTTATTAGGTGTTGGCTTGCCAAACTGCTCAGGATCGTTTAGAAGTTTATATATATCGGAGTTGGATCTAAATTGAGTACCAACCCCGTTATAATATTCTTCATCAATTCTAAGTAATTCGATTACTTTTGATTGTTCTTCTTTAGTCATTTAAAGTGTTTCTTTTTTTACTAACGCTGCTGCTTCTAAGTCTTTCTTAATTGCTGCAGTCATATCGTATTTTTTAGTGATAGCACTTACATCTCCACCATTAGCTACAAACGTTAACGCCTTCTTATATAATGTAGAAGCTTTGCTTGTTATTTGTTCTTTAGCTACTTTACCAGAGTGATCGTTGGACGCGTCAGCATCTGCAGTGTCATCAATTAGGAATAAATTACCTAATGCATATTTCTTTGCATAACTGGAGGCTGCTCCATATTTTTGCGGCATACTCATACCTTTACTTAATAAGTCGACGCCAACGATTGCGGCAGCACGTATAGCATTGTCACTTTCTCCATCGATTATACTTGCAGTTGACTGCATGATTGGAGGTTCAATACTAACCATTTCTTCAGTTACAGTTACCGTTACATTATGTTTAACGCAGAACGGTTTTACAGCTTCAAGTATATCTTCAGCGGCTCGGTAGTTATATTTACCAAAGCCATTATACCTGGATTTTTTAGCTTTCATTTCTGACTGAATAGCTGCTAATTTTAATGTTAAATTTGATTTCATTTATATAGGTTTTTTATTTGCGAGTTTTTGTATATATATATAATTACGTACTTTTGGAAGAAGCTACAGCTTCAAACGCTAAAGTAAATCAGTAAGTTGGGACTTATTTACATTTTCATAAAGTTTTTTCAAAGCTCTCTTTTTTATTTCAGAGATTCTGGCACCCTTCATTTTGTATGATCCTTCGATCCCTAAAACAGCACAGATGTCCACTGCTGTGTGCTTAGGACAATTGAGTCCATAAAACAATCTTACAACTTCCTGTTCATTAGGTTCAAGATATTTATTAACACACGCTAATATATAACCGTTAAGTAAGTCTAAAGAATATTTTTGTGATTTATCCATGATCTCTATAATGTCGATATCATCGTCATTAAACTTCGCTAAGTCATTAATATATGTAGGTTTTGATTTACTCAGTAATGAATCAGCTTCCTTGGTGTCAGCAGAGCGCATCTCGCTTAGCTTCCAGTCTGGTATCTTAATATCACTCATCTTCATATCAATCTGCCGTCTAATGCCTCCTTTGATACGTTTAGACAAGAATGATTTTAATGTACGCTCTATATCTTCACGCTCATTAAGTAAACTCCATTCTAATTTATCTACTGCAGATACTAATGCCATATTACCGCATTGTATTAGATCGTTGATCGTTAAAACTCCAATTGCTTGGTACGATGTTGCAAATTTACGAGCTAGGTTTTCTACAAGCGGCATAAACTTAATTATCAATTCATCTCTAGTATAGTCTTCCCAGAATAAACCTTCAGGCATACTTAATTCTAGATCTTTTTTGTATATAGTGTAATTTTGTATATTATATTTTTTCATCTTCGTTATTTATTTCGCATAGACAGTGACCCTTGTCCAATGTACAGTCACATAATCGCCATTGCATGTTAGTATTAATTATATCTTCTTTTTTCATGGTGAAACGTTAAAGTTTTAAATTTTAGCACTTTTACATGTAGCAAAGTCGTAAAAGTACGTGATTATATATTTATAAATATTAATTTTTTAATTTAGTTTAATTTATTTTTTATCAAAAAATATTTTATTACTTGTTTTAAATAACTAAAATACTTATATAACATATAATTTGGGGGTTATACATTTTTTTTCAGGTTGTTTAACACCTTAAAAGCAGAAGCCGCCTTAATATAATCTTCATTCGTCTCATAATAATGTAATAATAGTTCTAATTCTTTTATCTGATCTTCATCACTAACCAGTAAGTCAACCCACTCTTCAGGATCTTGCTGCATTAACTTAGCGTCAGCTTCTAATTTATCAAAAATTCTTTTTGTTATCTCATCTGCTAGGTTATCCATCTCTTTTTTTGTCATATTATCTATTTTTATTTAGTGTTATTTTAACATTAGACCACTTGCCAAGGATAATAGAATTATCCACTAAGAAATCTATTTTATTTTTAAATCGTTTGTTCATTCGATCTTCAACTGTCCAGATACCGTTCATAATGCCTGCATTCTCAACACAAACTTCAGCACCAAAAGTAAACCCATGTTGTTCAAGATCCCTTGATACGGCGATCCATCTGTGTTTACCAGGATTATCAGCATCGATATGCTTATTTGAAGCAGTAATCAATGGTGTAGAGTCGGTTTGTGCAGGTACAGCGTTATAAACGGTAGCCATGACAAGGTGTATAGCAATTATAGTTTTCATCGTTCAAGTTGGTATAATAAGTTATTAATTACATCACGTGATACCCAACCAGCGACTTGATCATCACCACAGTCAAGAAATTGACGTGTCACATAGTCACCTTTAGCATTGAACATTGCAACTTCAAAATAAGTATAGTCATCAGCATTATACCCGTTTAATCTAGGGTCTGAGTATACAAATTCACCAGCTTGAATACTTATAGTAATCTTACTACGAGTATTAAATGTAGTACCGATACCTCCGTGTGCTTGTTTATTAAAATTTAAATCATCTATAGTTATCATAATTTATTTATTTCTTGTTTAACTTCTTTCCAATAATCAGTATTCATCATAAAATGATTATAAGTACTAACCTCTTCGCTTATGTTTTCTAATACCTCATCTACACATATTAATGCGGATTGATTAGCTAATTCTCTTGTTTTAGTTGAGACGATTGCTGACCTTCTTTCTGCGTAAGCTAATTCTATAATCTTTTTTAAGTATTTTTCTACTAACTCCTTTGCTTTTTCTTTTGGTTTCATAATTTTATTTTTTAGTGAAATATTAATCCTACTTTTTTGTTAGTTGAGTACCACTTGGTTGCGTTTAAGTCGTAATCACTACAGTCAACATAGCCAGCGCTGTTAAGATCGCTAGAGCTGCTAAAAATTTTAGTATGTCTATCAGTTTTTTCATTTATTAAGTGTTTTTGTTTGCCTGAGTCACTGAATATAATATCATAGTTATCAGGTAGTTGTACTTCTTTAGTTAACTGGATCATGTTTGTATAAGAGTAGAACTTAACGTGCGGATTTTGTATAGCAATTTGGATCCACTTATTTAAGTAAGCTCTACTGTAATAATCACCAGAGTCATGCACTCGTATATAGTCAGGTTTTTTGCGCTTGATTTCGTTATTCATAGAGCTGATGAACTCATCAGTCTTAGATAGTTGGTAACGCTTTTCAAAAGCAGGTTGAACATTAGACCATACATAAGCACCCTTTTTAGCATAACAGAACTTAACACACTCATCAGCCATAGGACAAGTAAGTTTACCAGATGCGGATTTATATGCAGGAATACCGAAGTTCATTAGTTTAACGCCGAAGTGTTTACTAGTCTTTTTAATTTTAGAATTTTGTGTAAGTAAGTTCATGTTTATATATTTAATTATATTATATTAGGTTTGTCGTTTTTGTTAATCCAATAATGCCATGTAAGCAGCAGGGTTTTTTATTCTAAACCAGTTCATAGATTTAGTAAATACTTGGTGTACGTCAGTACTCATAGGAACCATTTGTGACCCTATAATAAAGTCATATACAGATAATTCGTATTTGTCTAGGTTAAAGCTAACCCCGGTGAAAGGGTTAGTTACTGTATCGCCATCATCATATATGGTGCCACCTGCGAATTCAAACCAATCTGGGATCATAAGCTAATTCTTTTATAGTCAAGGTTAAGATTTTTTAGTATGACGTTAATAAAGGCACCAGCTGAAGGAGCTGCACGTAAGCCCTCCCAAACAAAGCGCTCTACGTTGTAATATTCGTAAGCATTGGCGTTACTGAAAAATACAAACAGCATTTTAGATCGGTGATAATAGGTTGCGTACTCGATAGCACTGGATTCGACGATTAGATCTTCTTTAATTATTTTACTCATAGTTTATTCGAATTGCGAAGCGCAGGTGTATAGCACTTCTTTGTTAGTATTAGCACAGTGTGCTTTTTCATTAATGTAATAGTTACGGTATGCAGCAACAGAGTCATTGTCAACTTTGTATTCATCAGGCATGCATTGTGGCATATCAGTAAGGCCAGTATTAAATATAGGACCAGGCACTTGTGATAGTACGTCACGACATTTAGTTATAGTTAGATGTTCTTTATTATAACGCTTTTTATATTCTTTGCCGAGAGCCATCATGTGGAAGTATAGCCAAGCATAGTTTTGATACGACTGACGTGTCCATACAGCAGACGGATGATTTTTGTGGGTTAACTTATAAGGTACATCGATTTCACTGTCGAGCATTATATGAGCAGAACAGAGTAGTTGAGCGGACTCAAGGATCATTTTAACAACATGTTTGTTGTATTGTAGTTGAGCAGCACGCTCAGGGTCGGAGTTTAGATAAAATATATTCATATAAATATTATATTAGGTTTGTCGTTTTTATTATATTAAGTCAAATATGTAGTCAGGTTCAAGTGAGTATTCATCATTTAGCATAACTTCAGCGCTTTCGCCGCACGATGCTCTGTAACGTAGTGAAGATATTGCCATATCAGCATCAGGAGATGACATTCCGTCACGTTCCATTAGTACTTTTTTAAGATCGGTCATATTATAGTTTATTAATTTTTATTACAGTGAATGGTGATACAGTAGTAATTTTAATACCGTAATTTTTAGCGAACATATTTACTAGACTAAGATCTTTAATCATAGGTAAAAAGAATTGATTAGCGTCGTCTTTATATATATTGTAAGGTAATTCTTGTTGAGACAACTGTAACACATAGGTAAACAACGAGTTAACTTCTTCAATCTTTTTTACATAGCCTTCTTCAAGTAGGTGCTCGATAACTTCTTCACGTTTTTCTTCGAGTAAATCGACGTACAAACACTCAATAGCATCGTAAGTTATTTGATCGACGTCACAGGTAACTATAGCTCCGTCGCGTATAGCATCGACAAGTCGGTCAGTCATTTCACTACTTTCGTATTGAAATATATCTTCGTTAACAGAGATACGATTAAGATCGCTGGTACAAACATATACAGTGTGACCGTCGGCAGTAGACTCTTCATGTATATATAGGCAAGCTTGATCACTCCAGCCAGCAGTCAGGGTAGCGCCGTAGTGGTCTAGTACTAGCGCTTGAGCTATTTCATCATTCACATCGGATAGGAAACCCCAGTTTTCAAGTGTTTCGTCAATTAATTCTTCGGTAATTAGTTTCATGTAGTATAGATTTATTTGTTATTCAATTATATTATATTAAGTGCGTCGTTTTTAATCTGTAAGATTATCTAGTATATATTCTAGCACAACTATATCGGTTTTTATACCGTCAAGGATCATTTCATTCTCTTCTTTGGAGACACCACCGTATACTTTAGTCTTTAGTATTTTTTTAGTGTCTTCGCGGTCAAACATTGCTTGCACTAATTTAGATTGGATTTTATCCGTTGCTCTCATTTTAATTTCAGATTCTAACATTTTTTTAGTATTTATAGGTTATTTCACTTATTTCTCGCACGATTATTTCGTGGCTGTGGTCACAATACATTATCGCCCATTGTTTGGCGTCATCCAGAGTAGGCTGTAGTATAAACGTTACCTCATCGTTATTATAGATCATATATTTACTCATAGTATTTAATTTAAGTTAATAAATAGTGTGGCTGGTTTCTTCTTAAGACATTTAATGTACACTCATCCCAGTGTAACACCACACAATATTTTTGTAGTTTAACTGCCATAACTACAAGATCACATTTTCGCAGAACCACAAAGGGCTGTGAACACAAACTACACTACTACAGTGTTATCGGCGTATAGCATACGCTGCCGCATAGGCACAATCAGTTAAGAATTTTAAAAATTTAGTTTTCATCGTTTTCGATTTTAGTTATTAATTCAGTTACTCGTTTCATGCGTAGATTTAGATATTTTAAATCAAGGCGATCTAGTTCGTTATACTTTATAACATCTTTGTTAATGTAATCAATTAGGTGGCTAGTTGCATACATCATAGACATTATAGTAGCGTATTCAGTGGCATTAAGTTTTATCATAGTATTATATTTTAGATTCAAATATATTATATATAGTGCGTCGTTTTTATAAATCAGACTTCTTGATCCACGTTAAACCCTTGTAGTTGAACCAACTACGTATACCGTCACGATCATCAATCTCGTCATAGATATAAGCAAACTTAGTTGGTAGGTTAGCAAGGTCAAAGCCAACGTGTATAGCACCATTAATCTTTAGTTGTTTTGTAGTTCGTGAGAACTTAATAGTAGGCATGTCATTAGAATATACAGTCATAATTAGTTATTTAAGTTAGTTAATCGTTTAGCAATTTCAGTTATAGTTAACTGCATTACTTCATCGTGAGCGATCATAAATTGATCTTCATCGTATTCATCGTCGGTATTAAAGTCGTGCCAGTCAAGTTGGTTAGCAACAGTTTCATATACATAATCTATAGTGTGATCAGCGAGATCAACTGCTAAATCTAGTTTTTCTTGTTTAGTCATAGTTATATTATTTAGATTCAAATATATTATATATAGTGTGTCGTTTTTTATTATTAGTTGAAGTCCATATATACATTCATTACTTTGTTCATTTGTTCTCTAGTGAGATCGTAGTAGTTTGTACCTGGGTACAATCGGTTAGCGATCATAAACATTTGGGTTATACTCATGATTTTAGGTATTTAGTTAAGAATTTAGTTTCAACTAGGTCTTCTATTTTGTCTACGTATTTAGTGTAGGCATTTTCACCGAATAATTCGTTATATAGTTTTTTGAATGCACTATAGTTACATCGCTTAGAGTTAAGATAGAATTCAAGATCTACATCGTGGACATCAGGTTTTTCCCACACACCGGGTTCGTGTATAGCATACACAGTTGCGGTGATAGATATAAATCCGTCTTTGATATGGTAAATTTGTGCTAAGTTTTGTGATACGGTTAAATGTGTTTCGGTAATATTCATAAGTTAGTTGTTTTATAGTAGTTAATTCGTTCTTGTAGTTCTTCACGTGTGATCTCACCTTGCATTTGTTTCAGTACATAGTGAGTCATATCGATTTCTTTTCCGTTGTTACATCTTAAACCGTACATCATATTATATAATGTTTTGGAGTCCAGAATATCTTCTTAACACTGCATCTTCACTAGCTTTTATACACTCTCCGCAATAGATACTAAAGTCATACTCACTATATAGAGAGATGTATAAATCTTTAAAGCCGTCATACTTAACTTTTTTATTGTTGATAAGGAATGATATTTCACTATCGGTTATGTCAACAATATTGTTACTGTCAACCATAGCGTATACAGTTACTCTGGCAGTACAGAACTGATCGACAATATCGTATGTTCTTTGTACCGATGTGAATTCGTAGTGGTCGTGTAATTTTATATTTGGTTTCATATTATAATTGGTTTTGAAGGTTATCTAAGGCTAATTGGTAGCCATAGTTTTTTGATAATTGCATTAGTAATAAATCCATAGATCCGTTATTCGCTTTAGCGAAAGATTCTAAGTACTTTTCGGTAGGTGTGGCAACAATACCACGATCTAACATTTCTTGTTGGTCATTCAACCACTGTTGTATCTTTGATACTTTTAATTCTTTAGTCATAGTTATTTTATTTTAGAGTTAAACATAGTCATTTTAGGTCTGATTTCATCTAGTATAATACCACATGGATCATCTAGTAGTGTATAGCATTCATCGAATCTAGCGTCTAAGAATTTAATTTGAGATTTGCTGAAAGCAGGGTTGATTTGAGTTAAATCATCTTCAGGGTGAACAAAGGGGCAAAGGTGTTGCATAGTAGTTAAAAACTGAATGGCTTGGTTTTTTGTAGTTAACATAGTTGTATATTTATATAGTTATTAATTAGATTCAAATATATTATATTAGGTGTGTCGTTTTTAATCTGCACCCATTGAACCCGTAAACGTAATATCTGCAGAAAGTTTAGCGGCAGCAACCTCGCCTTCCGGCCACCAATTGCTTTTATCTTGAGCACTGAAG
>Ga0209092_10000201_pt1 | contig 56816 bp, 58 predicted proteins | sample FraStrMetagenome_FD_187446 | JGI IMG/M metagenome (GOLD analysis project Ga0209092, IMG submission 187446) | Marine eukaryotic phytoplankton communities from Arctic Ocean - Fram Strait ARC3M Metagenome (SPAdes) (version 2) | ecosystem: Environmental > Aquatic > Marine > Oceanic | place: Fram...
ATAAAGTGGAAAATAAGGATCATCTATAACTAAAGCTGCATTACTTATTTCTTTAATTTGCATACCTCTAGGTTTAGAAGTATAATCAGGATTCTCTAATGTATCTCTTAATGCCTTTTCATAAACATCTGCAAATGTATCTCCTCTATATGTTCTCATTCTTTTTTTTCTTTTCTCTAATATTATTTAATGCTTTTTCTAACCTAGTATTAAATGGCATATGTTTATACTCACCAGCTAATTCTGATAAACGCCTGCTCTCTGCAAGTACCTCATCTCTAATACCTTCATTATAAGCTTCATATAATAAATCTTCAGGTTTAGCCATTATTCAAATAAGTTTAATTGTTTATTATCTCCAGTTACTGTATTTTGGTGCTTTAAGAATTCTGCTATAATATTAGATACTTCTATTGCACTCATTGTACCTACATTAACATGTAACTTATTTTTAATAGTACTTAATCTATGAGCTCTTTTAAATCCGTCAAGCTCAGCTTTAACTTCTTCTTCATTACCATAAAATGATTTACCATCATCTCTTTTTAATATTGTATGTGGATCATTTGTTAATGTAATTAAATATAAATCTTCTCTTAGTGCTTTTGTAAATTTCTTTTCGATATCAAAAACATAATCACCAGAGTAACCTCTATATAATGGTGAATAAACAGTTTCACCTAAATGAGATCTATTAAAAATAAGATTAATATCAGTATCACCTTTTTTATGACCTACTTTAGATTTCATCATTAATAAAAACATGCTTTCATAAAGCTCTTTGGAATATGTAGTATGTTTTTCTATATCATCCTTAAACGGTAATGATGAATAATGAAGCTTATGAAAAACATGTTCACTCATATTTTTAATAATTAAATCTTGTTGTGTATCTTTACCTACATTATCGGTACCTTCTATAATAATGAATTTACTCATGTTTTATTTTTATATGATTAAAAGTTAGAATTGTTTATGAGAATATCATAATCTTTAAAATCTTTAAAGTCAATTTCATCTGCATCTAGTCTTCTTTGAATTTTATCATTAAGATCTCCTCTTTCTTTTAATCGTTTTGTTCTAGTTTCTAAAGGTATATCTAAATAAATGATTGTGCAATCTTTTCTATGAATAGGATTTACTGCCTCCACACCTTTAGGTGTCATTACAAACAGATTACAAGTATTCATAAATTGATCATAGCTAGTACCATAATACCAACCGTTAAATTCTACGTATTCATACCAATAATTATTATCTGCAAATCTTTTAAAATCCTTTTCAGAAATAAAGTAATAATCTTGGCCATCTATTTCACCTTCTCTAGGCGGTCGAGTAGTATAAGAAGTACCGTATGTAAAACCTCTACCTTCTAAAACCTTTCTCATATGATCTTTTCCAGCAGCAGCCTTTCCTATTAGTATAACTTTATTCATTCGGGACAGCTTCTTCTGAAGATTCAAATGTTCGTTCTAATGTTGATAGACAATCTTCAGCTTCAGCCAATGATCTAGTTAAAGTCATCATTTCCTCTATATGCTGAGGGTGTTCACCTATACCTACTGGGTTTGTTAAATAAATTGTTAGTGTTGCTAAAGCTAATTGCTTCTGTGCTTCAAATTGAGATTTTAAAGCATCATAAATTATATTCTTATTCATATTTAGTCTGTTAAAAGTTGTATGTGTTCAAAGTTATTTTTAATTTTCTCGTTAAAGAATTTGCCAATTGAATCTGCTTTACATAAGTTATTATATAATTCAGGATCTACATTTGCATATTCATATAAAGCTCCACCTGTAAATTCTACCTTGAGAGTACCAGTGGCAAAGTTATAAACGTATTTGTTGATCATTGATGAATCAACTGTGGATGATTGTTCTTTTATCATATTGTTTTAATTTAATTTTATAAAGTTTTTTTACACTCTCCGTTGTAAGGTTTTTTGTTTTTCCTAACCATTTCCATGCTTTATCTTCGCTGTTCGCAATACAAGCTATTCGGCAATCGTTTTTTATACAAAATTGATAAGTGTTCATATAGATTGATTTATTATTATATGTTGTTTTTAAAAAAAGTTTACTTAATTGATTGCTTTAATTTTTTAAGATCTGTTAAATACATTTCTTTAGGATCGGTTGCTTTTAATGTTTTGAGTGCAATAATACACCCTTCTTTTTCTAATAATAATTTTTCATATCTTTCTTTTGTTAAAGAATGAATAGCCATTGATAAAAGATAATCATATGAACCATGAACAGTATCATACGCATTAGTTTTTAAATAAGTTACAATTTTTTCTTTAGGCACATTATTAATTTTTAACTTACCATCAATAATATCTTTAATGAACCTTGCTTTATTTGTTACTAATGATAATTGCTTTTCTGTTTTATCAATTAAATAATCTTTTCGTGTTTGATACCATCCTAACCTTACGTCTACAAAATGTTTTACAATATCTTCAGCTTTATCAAAAATCTTTAATTTGCCATTTTCATCTAGTGTTGTTAGGTTTTCAGTTTCTTGTGTATTTAATCTTAAAGTTCTTTCCAATTTACCTTCACTGCTTACTAAGCTATTTAACACAGACCTTCTGAACTTTAATATGTACTCAATAGTTTCAGATGAATTATCATCATAAGAAGTTATGATACCTTTTTCTTGTAAAAGATTTAATATTTCTTCATACCTTTCATATGTATAGTTTGGTGGTATTGCAGTTATCTTTACGGTAGTTGTATTAATAATTTGATACTGACCTTTAATCTTCCATGTTTTTGGATTTTCTAAATCTCTAATAAAAGTTCCTTTAAATTCCTGTATCCACGGAGCTAATACTTTCATCTTTTTATTATTAAGAGTAGATATACATGCATCTACTACATCTTTAGGATTTCTATTTAAAATATTTGTAGCAAAACCAACAGCAATTCCTGATGTACCATTTAATATAACAGTTGGTACAATTGGTAAGAAAAATGCAGGTTCTATTTTTTCACCTTCTTCTATTTTATTTTCTAATAAATCAAAATCTTGATAAAGTAATCTAAAGTTAGGATGTAGCTTTGCACTAATGTAACGAGGTGCACCAGCAGCAGGGCTTCTTAAAGAACCAAACTGACCAACGCCTTCTAATAATGGTAATGAATTTTTAAATTTTTGAGCCATTCCAACCATTGAAGATTCTAATGAAGTATTACCATGATGATAAAATGCTTCAGCTGCAACTCTACCTGCAAGCTGAAATAACTTCATAGGTTTTTCATTACCAGTTTTCCATATTTTATTTGCAATATAAACAACCTTTCTCTGTGTTGGTTTAAGTCCATCGATGCAACTTGGTATAGCTCTGTTTTCTACAACATATCTTGCATAATCTAAATATTCTTTATCAAAAAAAGATGTTACAGTTCTAGTTTTTTTCATTTAAAATAATGATTTGTTGTTTTTAATTATTACAGTCTCCCCAAGTATCTTTCCTTTACGCGGTGTAGAATCTTTAGAAAACCAGATATCTAATGTATTATTAAATCCATTGTCTTTAGTAAGAGTAAAAGTTCTCGGGCTTCTAATGATCTCTTTATATTCTGCATCTTCCAATGCAGCCAAACCTTTCTTATATTCGATTGACCAAGAATTTAAATTTCTCTGTTTAGATTCCCATTCTTGATAATCATTATCTGAATAAAAGTTTAAAGATTCTTTACCTTTCTTTGCAACCATCAGAGGTGTTTCTACTTTAAGTACTCTACCTTCGCTAAATAATTCTGGCCAGTATTTACCTAAGAAATTAATCAGTAGTGCTGCAATAGAATTACCGTCTACATCTGCATCGGTATACAAAAGTATTTTACCATATCTTAGATCTTTAGGTTCATGCCCGATCTTTAAACCCATAGCAGCCATCATAGATTGTACCTCTTTATTCTGCACAACCTTGGATGCCGTTAATTCTCTAACATTTATAAATTTACCTCTTAATGGAAATGCTCCTTGGTACTGTGGCTCTCTATATCTTCTAAATGCAGAGGATGCAGAATCGCCTTCAAATATAGCAAGTGTACATTTTTCTCTATCACCTCTTTTCTTTGCATCAATTAATTTAAGAACTTTAGTTTTATCTAAACCTTTATTTAATTTTCTAAGTTTTGCTCTTTCATCAGCATCTTTTTTTCTTTCAATCCAATCTAATACTGATTGTATGATTTCAGAATTTAAAACTTGCCTCAACACTTTTTCACTTAAAACATGGCTTGTACCAAAATCCTTAGGAGCAGTAATTAATTTTTCCTTTGTTTGAGAAGAGAACGCTGGATTAATAACAGTACAGTTAATAAACAAATATAAATGCTGTCTTAATTCAGAAGGCTTTACGTCTACTCTATATTTCCTTTTAATTTTATCCCTAAGATAAGATGTAATTTGCCAGTCTATATTATTAACATGAGTACCGCCGTCTTTAGTTTCAACTGAATTAACAAATGATATTGCTTTAAAGCCTGTCGTTGAATGTCCTATTCCAATTTTCCAATGTTCTGATTGATCATAAAATACTGGAGTTACATAACGACTTGCATAATCTTTAAAAGTTCTAAATGCAATAGGTTTATCATTTAAGAATATTTTAAGGGTAGGATTACATGCTGCAATATCAATAAGTCTTTTAGTAATCATTAAATAATGATTCTTATCAATACCTTTTAAATCAAATCTTTTAAAATCAGTAAGATATGTTATTTTTGTAAATGCAGTTTTCTTATTTGTAATTTTAGCCTTAGAGCGCTCAGACATATTATTTTTAAAAGTCTGAACAAATTGTTTTTTACCATCACAAGTTTCAATAGTGAATTCTTTACTAAATATATTTGTTAGTGTACTACCTACACCATTTGTTCCAACAACGACCCTATCTTCAGTATCATCAAAATTACTACCAGCCTTTAAGTTTGAAAAAATCATTTCAGGTACCCACTCATCATACTCTTTATGAATCTTTACAGGTATTCCTCCGTTGTCCCAAATTGATATTTGGCCAGTAGACATATCAATGTTTACCTTAACTTTATTTAATTTAGTATTTCTTTTATGTTCATCTACTGAGTTGGAAACGATTTCATCAAAGAGTTTTAAGAAGCCTGGATTATAAGTTACTTCAGTAAGTTGAAATTGATCTTTACCTTTCATTGGTAAAAATACTTCTTCAGTATGTGGCTTAATAGATCCAACATACATACCAGGTCTTAATAGAACATGTTCTGTATCTGTTAATTTTTGGTATTTCTTTTCAATGCTTACTGCCATATTTTTATTTTTATATAGTCAATTTATCTATTTGTTTACCTAAATGATCTTTTGAGTGTAGTGTTAAGAGAATGTAAATAAATATCAAAGTATCTTTCTTTATTTAAATGATCCCATTTAATTTTCCAAATAGATATTAATTTTTTAATAGCAGGATAATGATAACGGTTATTATTTTTATTTGTTATTACTTTTATAACATATGTATAATCATCTATCATATTGATCTGTTTCTTCTTACGTTATCCCACTGTACCTTTTTAGAAGAGCCTAACATTTTATACTTGGATACTTTGCCATTAAACGAGTTCCTAGTTTGGTTAACTTGTGTTTGTCCGTTGTTTGTTTCTTGATTTGTTGTCATTACTTATTTAACTATTTTTATTTTTATTATTGTGGAGAATATCGGAGTCGAACCGATGACCTCCTGCGTGCAAGGCAGGCGCTCTAGCCAGCTGAGCTAATTCCCCTTTGTGGAGGTGGTGGGATTCGAACCCACGTCCAATAAGTATTCATAAAAACATTTCTTACAGCTTAGGATAAGTTTATTTAAACTTCCAAAATCAGATTTTGATATTCCATGGCCACAAAATCATAAAGGCTCTATTGGTTGCAATGTTTAGGGTACATTACTAAAACCGCAATCTGCTTCCTTTTACATCTTAGTTATTTACAAGCATACTAATAACATGATGTGCATTACTTACCTAGTTAGGCAGCCATTGCTAACTCAGCGTTGTCGGCTAAGGTTGATGTAGGTCATCACCCGGTGCTGTAGTTCTTATTTCAATCAGATTGTCAAAAACCGTTCACCCCCAATAATTCAATGAACTTTATTATATATTATAAGTAACTTTAGGATGTAGATGAAATGCTCTTTTTAATTCATCATAACCTTTTTTTGCACCAAATCTATTATTTGCACCTATGTGCCATTCAATTTTTTCATCATCAGAATATTCACGATATTCTTTGTAATCATATATAGTAATTGCAGTACCATCTTCGGTTTGCATTTCCCATTCATTTTGAGTTTTTTCATCAACATCATTATCTGTATACATTACAGTGCCACATACTTTTTCTATGTCTTGTTTAGTTGCCATAAAGTAATGGCCGTGGAATGTTACGTTTGTTGCTAAATCTGGTCTTTCTAATCTGGTCATTTTATCTAATGTTATTGTTCAGTATATTATAATAGTAACAAATCTTTTCTCTTTCTGAAAGATTAATATGGCATTTCTATATTTTTGTTTTCTTCAGCTTTAAACTTTGCAACCAATTTTTTGCAAATAACCTTTAGCTCTGTTGAGAATTCACCTTTATCAATAATCCAATCAATATATCTTCCGTCCATTTCAAATACTTCCTTAAAAGATTTACCTTTATTCTTTCCAAAATTAAATACAATTGTTCTCTTTCCATTTACTTCATCAAACTTTAACTTACTTCCTAAATCAACTTGATCAGCTCTACGAGTATTTACTACCTTATCAATTTCTTCAGCAGTTTGTGGCATATCATAAACTTCTCTTTGTTTTTGAAATATTTCCATAGTAGCTCTAACATCAGCTTCAGCCCTATGAGCGCCTTCTAAATCTTTACCTGTGAATTTTTTATAAGTATTTGTTAGATCTCTTTTTTCATAATTACTATATATAAGAAATGGATCCATTACAGCTCTACCTCTGTGGTTAAATACAATACCACATCTCATAAATTCCTCACATAAGAAAGGAACATCAAAGAATAAGGCATTATACCCTCCTAAGTCACTATCACCAATAAAGTCATTGATTTCAGATGCTATCATTTCAAAGGTAGGTTTATCCTTTAGCATCTCTAAAGATATGCCGTGCTTGTCTTCAGCCTCGGCTCTCATTTGTACATTTCCTGGGTTTACTAATTGATTGTAAGTTTCAATCTCATTGCCATCAAAATCTGTTTTAATCATACAGATCTCAATTATGCGGTCAGCTGTTGTGCTGATTCCTGTGGTTTCTAAGTCAAACCAAACTATATTCTTTTTCATACTATTTTAACTTTAACTGTTATAAATATTATATAGCTAAAAATAAAATTAGTTTTAAGAAAATAAAAAGTTTTTATTATCTGGTAACCTTAAATGCCCCATCAGGTATACTTAACATTGCAGTTTGTATTTGTGCAGGGAATCCAGATATTGCAGATGCAACTTTACCGAGCTGGCGTTCTAATGCTTTGTTAGATGAACCAGATCTTGCTGCAGCAGGAGCACCACTAGAATTACCACCGGACTCACCTTCTGTTTTTGGTCCAAAGATTGAAAATCCAGTATCAGCCGGCTCAGCCATCATATCTCTGATATCTTCTACTGCTCTAGCTAATGCTTTATATGCTCCGCGATCATCTGACAGTTCAGAGCTTGATTTAAATAGATCACCAAATGCTACTGTCTTATCAATATCTATTTTATTAATAGAATCTGCGATTTTAGAAATTCCTTCAGCTGCCTTATCTAATAATCCTTTTTCTGCTACATCTCCTAATGTTACAATGAATGATGAGAAGTCGTGTAGTTGTGGTGATATAAGAGGATTAGTTTTATAAAGATCGCTAAATGCCGTTCCTATTGAAGTTAATAATGTACCAATAGATTTTGCAACCGAAACAGGATCAAAATCTCCACTAAACGCCTTAAGTCCTGCCGCTATATCAATTAATGCATCACCAGCACCATCTACTGCGTCAATACCTTTTTCAACTAAGTTTTCATCCCAAGACATAAACCAATTTCCATCAGTTTCTTCTGCGCCACCAATAGAAGCAAATGCAGAACCAACCATTCCTAATACTTGTTTAATACTATTTGCTGTGGCTTCTGGATCTTTTAGACCAGCGAATGTTTCTAATGCGGTGGCAATTTTATTTAGTTCGGTACCTGCACCTTGTACAGCTGCAACACCTTCAGCAACTTTATTTTTTTTAATTCCAAATAAACTACTCCAAAACCCACCTGCTTCAACATTGCCTTCTTCAGCAACTGCAGCAAACGCTTCTTGTACAAATCCTATAGATTTACTAATGGCTGCACCTACTGCATCAAAATCTACGTTACTTTCTACTAATTTTTGAAACTCACTTAAACCTAATGCGATATCCTTTAATGCTTTACCTGCACTTTGTACTGATTGTACGCCTTCTTGTACTTTATTCTTTTTAATTCCAAATAAAGAACCGAAGAATCCACCTGCATCCACATTACCTTCATCAGCAACAGCGGCAAAGGCCTGTTGTACAAATCCTACAGATTTGCTGATAGCAGCGCCAACTGCATCAAAATCTATATTACTTTCTACTAATTTTTGAAATTCACCTAAACCTAATGCAATATCTTTTAATGCTTTACCTGCACCTTGCACGGATGAAAGCCCTTCTGCAACTTTATTCTTTTTAATTCCAAATAAAGAACCAAAGAATCCACCTGCATCAACATTTCCTTCTTCGGCAACAGCAGCAAACGCTCTTTGTATAAAACCAACTGTTTTACTAATAGCCTCACCTAATACATCAAAGTCTACTTTAGAATCAACTAATTTTTGGAATTCAGTTAAGCCAACAACTATACTAGTTAAAGCTTTACCTGCACCCATTACAGAATCAATACCTTTCTTAGTGGCATTAGGGCTGAATGCGTTTCCAAACACTGCTCCAAATAACCCAGTTGGTGTTGCAGCTTCGCCACCAGCAGCAGCGAATGCACCTGTTATACCAGTCAATACGGTTGTTAGCTGTAAACTCTCATCAGCAGTCCAGCCTAATTTTTGATAATCTTTTAATCCTTTAGATAATTTAGTTAATGCCATACCGGCCGCTCCAAAACCTACAGCCGCTGCTGTCATTGCAACCGCATCAGCTCCACCACTTATTGCACCACCTATACTCTTAAAGATTCCACTTACTACTCCACCTTTATTAGGAGGTCCTATAAATGCTGTCTTTACACCTGCTAATGTAGTTGTTAAATTAAGAGCATCTTGTTCAGTAAAATTAACAGCCTGCATTGCTTTTAGGCCTGGTGCTAATGCTAGTAACCCTAAACCTATTGCACCAAAGGCAGCTGCACCTGGTATTATTGCAATCGCGGCAAGTCCTGCTGCTGCGAATACTAAACCTAATGCAGTTAATACACCAGCCTGAACAGCTACGCTGTCTAATGTTGCATCTTTTGTAGCTTTAGCAAATGGAGTATAACCTATACCAAATATAGCTAACCCAACTCCCATAAGGAAAAGAGAAAGTGCACCTTGTGCTATTAAACTCAAACCTGCCCCTAATAGTGCAGTTACTAAACCAATGCCACCTAAGACCGCCAATTGTATACCAACTGCGCCAATAGTAGGTGCTGTGGATGCTACGAATGTTGCAAATATTGCATAGCCTATTCCAAAGACAATTAAACCCGCGCCCATAAGCATAAGGGATAATGATCCTTTATTAATTTGTTTATTTAATAATCCAATTATAGCGACAGCCCCACCTATTAAAACTATACTTGCAACCATTCCTAAAAGAATTTCAGGTTGCATCATAATAAAAAATGTAGTTATTGCAAATAGAGCTAAACCAACTGCAAATGATTTTAAAGCATCGCCTACTCTGTCTAATGCCCTTGCGCCTTTTCTTATTGGTTTGCTCATCTTACCAAGTAAGAACATAGCACCACCTATTAAAACTAAACTAGCAAGTAAAAAAGGAATTGCGACAAGTCCAACAATAGCTAATAATCCAGCTAAAGCTAAATTTTTAGCAAACTTTAACATTGAAGAACTTATTAAATCTAAAACCTTTGCACCTTTCTTTACAGTCTTAGCTTCTTTACCTAATTTTACAAATGCAGGTGTAACTATACCAAGAGCAGTATTTAAAAGCTTTGCTCCAATAAGACCTATAGGTAATAAAAAAGTAGATAGTGCTAGATTTTTAGCAAAAGTACCAATAGAATTAGCTATTATCTCGAAAAATTGTGCAGCCTTTTTTAATTCCTTACCCTTTTCGCTTAATTCTAAAAATGTAGGCGTAATTATACCAAGAGCAGTATTTAAAAGCTTTGCTCCAATAATTCCTATTGGTAATAGAAATGCAGCTATTGCTAGATTTTTGGCAAAAGTACCAATAGAACTTGATATTATTTGAAATGCTTCAGCACCTTCTTTTATTTTCTTAGTATTAAATTCTTGCATCACCCCGTAGAGATCAGTTATAGCATCCTTGAATTTAGTTATAGCTTTCTTAGGAACAAATTTAAATATAAGTAAACCTTTTGCTAATGTACCAGCACCAGCACCTAATAGTTTTAGGGCCTCCGCACCATCCTTAAATCCTGGATCAACTTTAGCACCTTTACCTTTGGCCTTTCCTTCGGATTTACCTTTACCACTTTTTCCTGCTGCTATTTGTTTTAAGAGCTTTGTTTGTATTTTCTGCTCTCTCATTGCTAGCAATTCACCACCACTCAAACCAGTTTCATCAGACTCAGTAACGGCTTCAATTAAAAGACCAAGCATACTAGACAATTCAGCACCTAAGCTATCACTAGATGAGCGTGTTGCCCCAACAAGAGTACTTAACTTATTAGAAAGAGATACTTGTATTTTTCTAAGTATATCAGTTTGGACGTTACGCTGCCCTTTTCCTGTGGCAACTGCTACTGTTAATGCATCGAGAGATTCTGCTGATGATTCAGTTGCAGCTTGAATCTTAGTTAAAGGATTCATTAAGTCTTGTAGAGTTACAGCAGCCATTTAGATTTTATTTTTACAATTTTGGCATGGACATCTTAGGGAGTGAAGGCGTTTTATAAGAACTCATATTTCTTTGAGCCTGCGATTTCATCCCATCCATATTGTATTTATCCTGTGTGTCTTTAGTATTTTGTTGCTCTTGCTTATTACGCTCCTTTAACAAATCATTATAGATTTCCAGGGTATACTCATATTCATAGAAAGGAAGCAAATCCAACTCTGATGGTTGGAGATGCAACTTTTCTAATAATAATACTCTAATCTTAAAGAAGTTCAGCAGAGATATCTGAAACAATGAACAGAGCCTTGATACCGCCGGGAAACGTGAGCGGTACGCTGACCTCCTCACCGCAGCTTTTACATGGGAATACCATCTCCGGCTTAACGCCGACTTTCATGTCTTCAGCTAATCTGTAGACGATTGTATATTTTGTAGAATCCCAACCTTGAAAGGATGTTATCTTTGCAAATATATCTTTTTCACTCCAGCCTCTCCATTCTCTCTGTAGATAAGGTAGTATAGCCAGTGTAGATTTATCCCACCCTAAGTTTTTCTCTTCTCTATCTCTGATATAATCAGTTATCGCCCTCATAACACCTATTGTAGGAGGTGCCATTTGTATAACTCCATAACTTTTAGTTGCTACGGAATAACATCTATCACTGTTATCATAGTATTTTTCAAATTTTTCTACAACAGAATTAAATTGTAAATTAGAAGTTCTTAACTCCATAGAATCTTGAGATTTACAATCTTGAGATTTACATGATTTTTTACCAACTGGCATCATTAGTGTTTGTTCACCAGTTTTAAATGTTAATTCTCTAATTGAAAGTATTAAGTAAATTCTATCTTCCTCAAGAATATCCTTATAAGAACCTCTAGTAGATCCATACATTACTTTACTACATGATACTACTATATTATTTAAACCTTCATCAACTTCTCTTAAGTTATTTTCATCGATAGTTGAAAATGTTCTAACTTCTGCAACTTTTGCAGGTCTGATATGAATTTCAAAATCATCTCTATAAAATTTACCTTTAGAAGGAAACTCACTAAGGTCTAATGCAGTATACCCAACCATTGCATTTATTCTTTTAATCTCAGGATCATCAGAAGTTATGGTATTTTTTTGTTGTTGTGTAACTACTTTACCTAAATCTTGTATTACTTTGTTAGGAGTTTCTGTAGCTTCTACTGAAATACCTTCAGCAGCTGCAAACTCCTTTTTAATGTTATCTTCGTGCTCTGACATTTTTTAATTATTTTTTATTAATTGTTTTTCTATTTTGTTTTCATCAACAATATGTTCTACTATTAACTGTCTAACATATCTTGAAATGGCAACAGGCTTAACCCTGTTTTCCATTGACTTTTGTATAATAATTGCATTAAGACTATCCTCATCCTCAGGCGTTAATAATACTTGTAATTTTTTAGTAAGTTTTTTCTTTTGTGGAATAAGCTCCTGTACAGTTTCATTAAAACCATATTTAGGATTATCAGATTTAAATTTATTAATCCAATATTCTACTCTTTTTAAAATATCACTTAATGAATCGTCTTCTTTAAAAACTTCTAAGACTTCTCTGTTAAATGAAGTAGTTCCAAAATCTTTTACGGCTCTCTTAATGTATTTACCTGATCCAAAGTTATTAGGATTATCATTTGCTGAATACCCTACATAAACTTTGTTCGTTTTTTGTTGTTGTAATTTATAGATTATCATTTTTCTATATTATATATTTTATATTATATATTAGAGTGAAGGCAAAAAAACTGGGAATACATTAATATTCCCAGTTTTAATTTTAATTAATTAGTATTAAGCTCCTACATTCTCCTCAACCCAGTGATCACAACGATAAGTTATTGTTAATTCTACTGCATCTTGGTTTTCATAGGCTAGTTCATCAACAAAATCCATTTGCTGTATTGGGAATACATCTTTAAATGTAATCTTTCTAAAAATATCACCTGCTCGGTTATACTGAACTAAAATCATACTACCTACATAATCCTTCTTTAATCCCATTTCACCAGTTAATGGATCATAGATTAAATTAGTCCAGTTACGGAATGTATTATATATGTAATTTTCATTTGCATCATTTAAGTTAAGTGTAAAGTTAACTGGTAAATCAACAAACGTTTGCGCTGGCATACCTGCAAAAGATCTATCGGCAAATTTATATTTTTGCGCGATTGGATCAATCGATGGATTTAATGCATTTAATCCTCCAATGGATTTTACTTGCTCTAAGATTAATCCTGTGTCATCCCCTAATGGCGAAAATACAGTCAGCTCAAAGAGGTTAGGTTGGATTGGCTCGAACCTTTGGCTACTGGCCCTTGATTGGGTATAATGTGGTAACGGCATAGTTTATTTTTGTTTTTTTATATATTCATCTTTAGTTACTCCCTATTGAAAGTTTCCTGTACTAATTGCACCAGTTCTTAAAATAGTTGTTCTTTGTACAAGAATTTCCATACCTCTAGTTGGTTCAATATAGGTATCTAGGATACCAACATTCTGATCAATGACTTCTGGTGTGTTATTTGTTTCATCCATTATATTTCTATAATCATAAACACCATCATCATTTTGAATGGTAGATAAGAAGTTATCAGCTAATGTTTTAATTTCTAATCTTGTTTGTGCTGTATTAAATTCGAATAAGTAGTTTTTAAGAATTGCATCAATACCATCTTGGATATAAATTACAACCTCTCTAACGTTAATTGAACTTAAAGCAGATTTTGGAACCTGTTGTGCAGTTTTATTTGCAAATATAGTTGGTCCTGTTCCACTTTGGAATACAATCGGATTAATTCCGAATGGCTCTAAGTAATAACGGTCTTCTTGATCTAAATTTAATTCTAAACCTACAACCCCATTACCACCTATAACTCCACGTCTTACTCCAGCCACGATTGACCACGGTAATGCGTTTTCATATTTAAGTATGAAATTATTGGATACGTATGCAGCAGGTGGAACACTTATGTTCTTACCTAAATCTCTAACAGTCATAAATGGATAATAATAACCACCCCATGAACCTCCACTTGTAGATGAAGGTAACGAGAATCTAACTGTTGGATTCAATGCAAGATTTCCACCTTCAGATATAAACTTGGAAGATAAACCACCAATTGCATCTGTAAAGCTTGGATCAGTATTTTTCTTAAAGTCTTTAGCCGATGGAGCATTAACTATTGCAAAAGCATTTTTTCTACCTGCACATAAGTTAGTATAGATAGCTTTACAATTTGCTTCGATTCCATTTCCATAAGTATCTACTACATAACGGAAGTTAATCGTTTCTTTATCGGTTAGCGCTTTATATAAATTAGTACCACCTAAAATTGGAGATAAACATTTATTTTGTTGAGCATTTGTTCCAGTAGGTACATGTTTAGTAGCATCTAATTTAAATCCTGGTAAAAGGAATACATTAAGATAATCAATCCATGAATCAATTGGGTAATATAATTCTACTTTTCTTTGTGCTGGGTTTGTTAATATTTCAACATCAATTTCAGATTGGCAAGTAACCAATACTGCAGATTGACCTGCAGGTATAATTGGATATTCTGTAGAAGTTAAATCACCTACAACAGAATTAATTCTTGTTAACCTTGATGGTGCGCCTGCGACAGTACCATTTAAATGCACGAAATAATTTCCTACTATTACATCAGCTATTTCTGGTGTTACAGCTATATCAGAATTTATTAAAATTTGATTAGGTTTTAATGTTGGCTCATTTAATGAATCACCTATAATATCAATTCCTAAGTTAAGAGCGCCTTTTAAAGTTTGTACACCTAAAATACCTGCAGCATACGGAGCAGGATTTAAAGCAGTACTAGTAGATTTCATAAAAACTCCAGCTGGATCATCTATAGTAAATTGATTATGTGGTGTTATATTTGTATAACTATCTTCAGTATAAGGAGTAATTCTAACAGCTGGCATAAAATAATCAGGATCTGATATTGCAATTTTATTTATTGCTGCAGTTGGTGCTCCAGTATGAATAAATCCATAACTAATAGCATTCATTACTAAGTATGATTGATATTGTTGGCCACCTTTTTCAAAAACTGCTTCATCACCATCAGTTAATACACCGCTTGCAAATTGAGCTTGAACCGTTGATCCATAAGAACCTATGATTCCTGCAGGAGTACCATTTATTGGTCCGAATTCATCAACTACAAAATTAAAGTCTGCTTCATTAATATAAGTATAACTCGCAGCAGCACCTGTTGCAAAGTTTGCTGGTATAATACCACCTACATCAGATAATAATAAAGTTACAGTGTTACCTGATACTTGTACTGATATTACTGGTACATATTTTCCGGCAGCCAATATAAATGAACCTACTACACTTGTTGTATTAGCAGTCATTGTACTGAATGCAGTCCATATAGCATCTTTAACAGCATTTGTGTTTGTTACTTGTATTTGTATATCATCTCCACTACTTGGAACTTCTACTGTAATTGTACTTGTACTATTTGCAACAGTTGTTCCAGGTTCAAAAACTCCTGGGAAAGATAAGTCAGAAACTATCGATCCACTATATGATAGAAAGTTAACATCATCCTGGCTACCAAACGCAGTAGCTGCTTCAAGATTATGTCCTACCATATCAATTCCTCCAGGAACTCCATCTATTAACGTATCACCATCAAATAAATTTTCATTAACGGTAACAAATAATCCAGTAGATGCAGTATCAGCATTTACAAGTTTTTCAACAAAAAGGTTGTTACCTAATAGATCTACAAAATCAGGAAGTAAACAAGCAGTATATGTTGCTCTTAAGTTAACTTCTGTTTCATTAAAGAATTCAGCTAATTGTGTATCAGTATTATCGGTTGAAAATTTCTTTCTTAATAATCCTTGTGTTGGATCAAAGTATTGTTGGAATGTTGGATCTGCTGCAAACCTTTCATAAGGAGTAACTTTATTAAATTCTCCACCAAAGTTTCCTTCAATTACATAAACATCTACAAAGAAGTCAGATATTAAACTATCTTTATCTAAATAACCTGGTACATTAGCAGCACCATACCATTCTTCTACTGTTACAGCATATTGTAAAACATTTGTTGGTGCAGATTTTTTAACTATAACTGAAATAGGATTCTGTCCTAAATTAGTAACATCTAATAAATCGTTAACTGTTGTTGAACTTAATGCATCTTCATCAGCTCCAACGTTAAGTAAAAAATCGTCTGTTGATGGGAACCAAAATTTATCTCTGTTATAAAATCTTTGGTATTCATATAAAGCTCCTTCATTTTTTTGTGCTTCTGGTGTTGCTGATGTTGAAAACCTAACAGCATTAACTTTATCATTAGCATCTAAGTTAAGTAAATTTAAAGCAAGAATAGGTCCTCTTTCCAATGCTGCTAAACAGCTTCTGTGGAAAAAAGAATCTTTTCTTTCTAAGTTTCTGTCTATGTCTCCGTATACTTGCTTAAAGAAAGCAGTATCAGGAACAAACACAGGTGTATTAAACGGGCCAGTCTTAGAGAAACCGACAATTAGTCGAGTTTGATTAGCAGGAATACTTACTACTTGACTTTTGTCAAATTCAAATCTGTATGTTCCTGCAGCCTTAAGAGAAGCGATTTTTGGATCTAGTGCCATCTTGTATTATATTTTTTTTGTTTATTAGTTTTTTTATATATCTACCAAGTATCTACTTTTTATACTAAGTCATAGATATCAAAATTTAGATTACCACCTTTGGAATCTTTTTCTAGTATTTCTTCTATTTGATTTTGTATAGATGGATCAATCACATCATATATTTCTTCGACAAAATCAGAAAAATCTAAAGTAGTAAAGAATTCAGAACTATTTATACAAGTCATAATTAAATCATCATTACCTAATTGGCCTGCATATGACCCATTAGGAAGTTTACCAAACGTAGAAGATTCTTTAACAGTATCTCTATCAAAGATTTGAATTTTATTTTGAGTAATGTATTTTTTAAAATTTTGACAAAAAATAGGTTTATTGTCTTTCTTTACTTTAAGACCGAAAGATTTTGTCTTAGCATCAACTCGGTGTTTAAATTTAACAACACTTTCTTCATCAAAATCATTTCTCTGTGGAAATACTGTTTCCATTCTTTTTATTAATTCTCCACCAAACATATTCCATTCTATAATAAGTTTTACATTTTCAGAATAAAATAAATCAAATGCTAAAATATAAAGTGTTTTTGCAAATTCTTCAATAGTATGCTCATTACTTCTAAATCTTCCAATTTGCCTAATTCCAAAAAAGTCAACAAAGCTACCTGGTGTTGTTACAGATTTCCAATCACTTTCATCTAGCATCTTTACTTGGAAAATATTAATAACAGAATAATCTCCACCAGTTCCTTCAGCAATATCTACAGAGAATACCCAGTAATTATAATCTTCTTCTATTTCATCTAAATTAAATCCTGGTTGCCATAGCATACCAGTGTAATTAATTTCAGCATCATCAAATTCTGGTATTTCTTTATGTTCAAACTCTACTTGATTCTCTGTAAGCTTTTTTAAACTAGCTGGATTTAATAGTAAAGAAGATCCTGCTATAAATTGATTTCCATACTGTCTATTAAATGCCTCGTCGCTTCCTAGGTTAGCAACTTCTTGTCGCATCCATGCATCATCACGACCAGGTACATCCCACCAATCAACTCTAAATGGGGTATACTCACTTAAGCCTTTATCGGCAGCAGTATATATGTCATAAAATTTATTAAAGCCGTTAGGCGTACTAGTTATAATTACTTTAGAGTTAGCCGATGCGGATACTGTTGGATATACATTTTCATAAAAAGTATTTACAAAATTTGCAGGTATATGCGCAAACTCATCCATAAATAATAAATGAATAGTAAAACCGATTGCTGCTTTCTTGGTTGTTGTCTGACCTATAATTCTACAACCGTTATCAAACTTGGAATTAAAAACATCCCATTTCAGTGTACCGGGCTTGATAAAGAACGGTAGATGTTCTAATATAGTTTTACCTTTATCAATAATTTCTCTTGTTGTAGCACCCTTATTTGAAAGTATTAGTGAATTTTTATCAAAATTAAATACAGAATACCATGCAATAAAAATAGATGAACATATTGTTTTACCAACCTGCCTACTTGCTAAGCATATATTAAATCTTTCAGCTTGAAATTGCCTTAACATATTTTCTTGGTAAGGTCTTAAATTAATTGTCTGTAAACCTTCATCGGTCATTACAGTACAATAAGTATTAGCAAAATAAACAATATCTTTTGCACACTTTTTAATTTCTCTTATCTCTTCATCAGTATAATTAAATACAATATTACCTTTTCTTAAATTAGGATTACCTTCATAAAAAGGTGTAGACTTTGGTTTATAACCTTCATCAATTGCTAGCATTAATTGTTCAACCTTATGACTAGTCCATGCAAAAGACTCGGCACCTTTCGATATCTTAAATTCAAATCCTGCTGATTCTGCTTGCGGTTTAGCCATTATCTTCTGTTAAAATAGCAATAAGATCTGTAATATGAATTAGTTCATGTTCAACATTATCTAATTTTACCATAGTTCCTTTGCCCATATTTTTTAATACAACATCACCTTCTTTTAAATCTTTATTATTTCCTGGATTAATAATCTTTACTTTACGATTATATTTTTCATTAGCCATAATAATACCACTGGCGGTTGTTCTCTCTTGTTGCTCAATCTCTTGAACTAACAAATAATTATTTTTCATCTCCATCAACATCTTGTATATCTTCTTCTTTAATTGTGTCTTGTAAAGCTCTCATTAAATCTTTTGTCCCTCGAGATTTAATACCACTTTGTTTATTGGATGAGGATGAACCCTCAGTATTATGATAGACATCTACATCGCGTGATATCTTTTTAGCATTTTCCTCAATTGCCACCATATACATTGTTTGACTTTTAATAATATCTAAAAGAGTTCTTTGTAAATCACTAAGTACTTCAAACATTCTTGGTGACACATCACCTTCATGAATAGTCTCCATTAATAAAGTAATAGCAGTTTCACTATTTTGCATTTGTCTTATTAGCATAGATAAAGCCGATTCATCTAATTGTGCTTTAGCTCTAATGTATTCATGCTCGGCAATAATCTCCTCGCTTAAATAAAAGGTTAATAAACTATTCATTACCTTTTCAGCTTTATTTTTAGCTTTATTTAATTGTAGAGCTTGGCCACTTTCTATTCTTACTGGTTGTAATTCTTCTGAATTTTCACTTAAACCTTCTACTTCATCTGGCAAATCATTTAAGAGATCTCCTAAGCTATCACGAAATTTTCCTTTCGACGAGTCTTTCATTTTTATCTAAATTTATAATATATATTCCAAGTTATCTCGGGTTAGTAACTCTTGGTAGCAATAATTCTGGTGAAGCATTATCTAATAATAAAGCTAAGTGAGAATCTTTAACTACATACTGACTTAATACTAATTCTTGTAATTCTTCTTCAATAGGTTCACTCCATATTCTTATATTAGTTAAATCAGTTGGACATCCTAATAACTTCCAAGTATAATCACTAGGTACACTAATATTAGGTACCGTTTGCGTATTAGTATATATGCTAGTAAGATCAGCAGACTTATCTGGATTTATTGCACCACTTAATTCTACAGTATTATATAAAAATAATGATAACTGGTTTGCTATGTTATTTAAATTAATTGTTGCAGCATACCATTTACCTTTTGTAAGTACTAGTGAACTTTTAGATAAGTCATATTTATAATAAGTATCATTAAGTTTAATTATAAACCAATTTGCAGTATAAGTTAATTGAACAAAACTTAAGTTTGGTACAACATCAGTATCATATGAAATAAACGTATTACTAACTTCTTTATTAAACTTAGCGGTAGTAGTTATTGTACCATTAATATATGGAGTATCTAATGTAAGAGTATTAGTAGCATAATCAATAGATTTAACTTTTTGAATTCCGTTATATGAAGTAGTACCTTTAATAGCAATCCAATCCCCTGCCCTTATTTCAACAGCCTCTCCGAGTGGTAAACCACCAGCCGGTGCAGTTATCATAGGATACCCTGCATTATTAGTTATTGATGATATTACAACATTTTTGCCTATTGGTGCTTTGGATGTTGGTCTAAACCAGAAAGTAAATGCTCTATTTTCAGTATCAGCCCATCCGCCATTATATTTATATTTAACGCCTATTCCTCCATTAACTAAAGTTCCTAATGCATAATGATATTTAGAAATGATTGTCCACTGATTGTAAACATTCTCTTCCGTAATAGTCATTTTTTTATTTAATGCCCTTCTTACATAATCATTTGCTTGGCTACCTATAGTATTATACTCATTAGGCTTTCTAACATCCTTAAATTCATTTTCTCTTTCAACTCTAAACTTATCTTCTACACTTGAAATTAATGCTTCAGTAGAAGCTTCGGCTGCCAGCCCCTCAACAGTATCTTCATAACCAACATTTGTCCTCTGCTGATATGTAACAAGACTTACTCTCCAATAAGATCCAGTGTACATAAAGTCATCAGCCTCTGCCATTGCATCAACCTCATACATGCGATTTAAAAATTGTTTAAAATGTAAATAGTCTCTCATCTGTGGTTTAGCACCAATTCCAAAGACTGCTTCAAATGCAGATTTTACAATATGAATTTCAAACTGTACAGGAAAATCCATCATTAATGGATTAAATGCAATGTCTCTAGTTGGAAGCTCATTATCAGGTATCATTATCTTAACCTCACCAGATTTAATAACATCAAATAATGAATATTCTTTTAGGATAACATCACTACTTCTTTGATCCGCTTTGGTTTTATAATAATCAACACAAAATCCAAATAAGTTAGACGCCATTGCTGATAGCTGTGTATACATTTGACCAGCCCTTGATATGTCATATGGGTTCCAGCCACCTTCACAACAATCGAACGCTAAGTTTAACGCTCCTGAGCAACCGTCAACACCACCACAATCAATTTGAGGTATTTTACAAATTACACCACCATCTGTTACTATTTCTAATGCGATAGAATTAAATGTTAAAGTACAATCACCAACTTGTGTATATCTGTATTGAATCCAAAATTTATTTGCAGGATTTAAAACTAATAATTCAAGGTTAGCATCTGTTAGTTGAACCCAATCAGAATATGTTACACCATCAATACCCCACCTGAAATCTTTATTATAATAACAAGAGGTACTCTCACCTGTTATAGAATCGGTAAATCCTAATACTTCGGTTACATTTTCATAAGGTGTCTGTAGACTAACTAATAACTGATCGCCATTAGCATCTGTACTGGATCCTGTTATTGCCATGTTATGAATTTATTTGTTGTTCATATGAACTTTCGGAATTACCTTCCTTTTTAAAAGTTTCTCCAATTATATAAGAACCTACAAATGGTGTTAATGCAGCAAAATATGCAGCTGCACCCATAAGATCAGCATTTTTAACAATAACACAAACTCCTATAAGGGTCCATAGTGCAATTGTAATATACATTAGATTTTCTCGTTTACTATTTTTTCCTTTTCTAAAAATAGAACTATCACTACTTGGTCTCATGCTTTCACCAAATATGTATGATGCCACGAATCCAGTTAAAGAAATAAAATATCCAGCTAATTGAGTAAAGTCAGTATCAAAAAATGTAGCAGTAACACCAACAGCAACCCACAAAAAGACTACCAAGTATGTAACGCATTCACGCTTTGATTCACAACAACGATTAAGAAATGATTTCATATACAAACATTATTTGTTTATATATTCATGTTCTAATACGGTGTATAATCTGTCTTAACTAATAATATTGGATCGTCTTCTTCTATTTTAGGATCAACTGCTGTAATAATATCAAAAGCATCTAAGATTTGTGCTTCTTCCATCTCAGCTAATATGTCAAATAATGTAACTGCTTTAATATAAAAATAAGAAGTTCTTTCTAAGTATTTGTTTTTCATTATTCCTACATCCATAAATCTTTTATTGAATATGTCTAATTGCTCCCTGTTTAATATTTTAGTAAGATCAAAAGTTCCTTCTATTATATTAAAATGAAAACTTACAATTTCTCGACCGTCACCAACTTTTACTAACCTTGAAAATATCTTTTCATTTGATATCTTAAATGTAATGGTCTCTAAATTTACAAGCCTATTAATTATAGCTTGCAAAAAGAAAATGGAATTTGGTTTAAAGTTAGGGTTAGGTAATAGATCTTGGTCAATTACTTTTTTCATTTCCCCTCTTAAAAATGTTGAGGTTTTTATTGCATTTTGGAATTGATCCAATGATACAATAAATTCTGAATCCTTATCAGATTCATTTATACATTCTTTTTTTACTTTTGATATGATAAGATTATCAACATAATCATTTTTATATAAAGTAAACGCGATATGCGTAGGTATTTCTAATTCAAATTGTTTATCAATCAACATCATTACTCATCTGTTTTTCTAATACTTTTATTGCATTTTTAATTTCAGATGGGTGGTGCTTCATAGCTTCTTTAAAATCACGTTCACCTATTTCATTAATCTTTAGATAAAATTCTAAAGCTTTAGATTCAGGAACCCATGGTTTTATTTTCTTAGAGGCTTTGGTTTTAGTATAAATAAAACCAGGTACTCTATTAAATTTTGATGCAACCATTCTCCATGCTTCTGCTTGTCCTACTGGATCAATCTTTAATGCATTAAACATATTTGCTTGAACAGGAAATTTAATACTCATAAACCTATTTACCATAAAGGAGTTTTTAGATTTATCATACCCTTTTAATTTTTCCCATTGCGGATCTCGACCAAACAAGACCTTTATGTAATCAAATAATTTCATTACCTTTTATTATTTATACGACTTATTAATGTAATTGTTTTCTTTTTTTAGAAAATCTTTCCTTTTGTTTTTTTGTTTGTAATAAAGGACATATTATCAGCATCATCATCAGATTCACCTTTGAAGAAGCTAGCTTTAAATGCAGAGTTATCATCACCATCATATTTAGTACCTTCAACTATTTTTTTCATTGTTGATACATTAGGTAATACTAATTCATTTACATTTATTTGAGATTCTACTGATTTGAACATTTCATCTAATATGCCTTCTGGGATAGTGTGAGAACTAAGAACCATTAAATTAACATTAGATTTAAGATTAGTTATAATCTGCTCTCTACTCATATGTTTAGCTTTCATATGTTTAATGAGTATATTAGCTAAATCAGTAATATAACCATCTTCATATAAGTACATATGAGATAAGGTACCATGTTTTAATTTAAATTCATCTATAATAGCAGTAGCCTTGCTTTCACTGACACCATACCTTCTGGTTTTTCCATTTGTAGTTGATGTATGCCAATATGCAGGAGGTACATTATCTCCGGAATCACCAGTAAGAACTTTACGAAAACGGAATTCTTCTGGATCTACTTCTATTACTGATACCTTTTTCTTTGCAATAATTGATGAAAGTAATTTTTTTGATTGTGCTTCTGGAGAAGCCGATACTTTTAGTACATCAAATATATCTTTAGAGGAAACCTCATCCTCGGTAGTAAGCCATTCAGAAAAGCCTTGATACGTATACATTTTTTTATGAGCAGGTGAGAATAAGATTGTATGAGTGCTATTAGTTTGACTCCTGTTTACTAATTGAACTAAATCTCTATCACCTGTGAACATAATAACCGATTTGTCATTTGCTAATGATTCGGTATTCCATGCATACATTAAATCATCACCTTCTGCGCCATTTATTTTAGAATAGATAACACCTTGTTTAATAAGTAGCTGGGTAAACTCTTCAGTAACTTTAGAAAAGTTTTTCCAATTAATAGAACTGTCTTGTTTACGATTACCTTTGTATTCTGCATCTGGATAAAAATCTTTTCTCCATGATCTTGAATCTATGGTCCATACTACTTTATCGATAAGGCCTTCGAATAGTCGGATTTGATATGCAAAATCCGTAGCTAGCTTTCTCATAAAGACTATTGCATCTTCATCAGTAGCAAGCATTTCTGTTTTTTTAGATTTTCTAGGTAGAACATAAAGAGTTCTAAAAAGAAAATAATTACCGTCTATTACAAACGTATGCCTTCCTGTTTTTCTCATATTAATGTATTTAATATAATAATAACAAATTTTAGTTATTATTGAAAGTAGTTTTTAATGTTTTTTCTTCGCAGCATTCTTTATCATAGCCTTTTTGTCTAAGATTATAATAATGACTAACTGCTGCCCCTAATTGATAATGATTAGGGTACGCTTTAATTAATTTTTCTAAGAATTGTGCTCTCATACTCCATTTAGTATTGATTGCAGTTCATAAATACATGCAAGCATTGATACTGCAGGATCTATTACTTGCTGCCTTTGTGATTGATACTTTGCTACTGTGATAATTATTTGTGGTATAAATTGAATATATGATTGTCTTTCCTGTTGGACAAACTCTATAAACTCTGCACCTAATGAAGATAAAACATCATCAGATCTATTTGCATAATTTGATAACATATATTGATAATTTTTTACAGGATCTGTTCCGTCTATAACTAAATCATAAATATCTTTATAAACTGAACTAAATTGTTTTATATCATTTACCGTTATTGTATCTTTACCTTGTGACTGAAACCCCTGTAGCTGATTAAGCATGTTCCTTAAATCTGGAAATTTTCTTTTTACTAATTCTACAGCTGCATGTTTATCAATACCAATACTTTCATCTTTACAGATTTTTAGAATCCTCATAATGTAGTGTTTCATTATTTCAGTTTCTTCATCTTTAGAAAAATCAAAATCAATCATCTCAAACCTTGACTGAATTGGATCTGGTACTTTATTAATATAATTACATGTTGCTACGAATCTTGCATTAGTTGCAAACTGATCCATTGTAGCTCTTAATGCTTTAAAGAATTGATCAGATACTCCATCGATCTCATCTAATATAATTACTTTCATTTTTCCTGGCTCATCCATAATAGAACGATTAGCACAGAAATCAGTAATTCGGTTTCTTACAACATCTACTGAGGTATCAGTTGATGCATTAATATAAAGATATGGATGTTTAAAATGTTTTACTAAAACTTTAGCAGCAGATGTTTTTCCTGTACCTGGGCTGCCGTGTAATAATAAATGTTGGTAAACGCCCTTGCTTAATTTTTCTCCTACTCTCTTAGGAGTTATTAAATCCTCTAATGCCTTAGGGCGATATTTTTCTGTAAGTAAAATGTTTTGTATATTGCGCATGAATTGATTTATTTTTATATGGTAAAGTAGGAGAGTTGTTTACACTAGAATAAATATTAAAATACAAAAAAATAATGCAAAGAAGAGCACTAAAAAAGATTACACAAGAACCTATAGCAAGTGTACGGTCAAGTAATATTACCAGAAGGGTTCTTCCTAATCGAAACATTAATAAAATTAAAAGCATACCTCCTGCTCGTGGACTTTCACAAAGACAATTAGAAATTAAAAATGCAGAAGTACCTGTCGGGAAACCAGTTGAGTACTCTGTTGTCCCAAGAAAATTTGAAGGAGAAACTATTTATATTATTGGTGGAGGTCCATCATTAAAGAATTTTAACTTTGATCAATTAAAAGGGCTTAAAACTATTGTAATTAATAAAGCAGTATTTTTTCATCAGACAGCTGACGTATTATATTGGACTGATAGTAGATTTTATACTTGGTATAAAAACGACATAGATAATTTTAGCGGTTTAAAGTTTTCTTTAAAACCCGGAAGTCAATATACTAAAGATATAAAAGTTTTACGAAAAGGTGTGGCGCATGGTTTAGAAAAAGATCCTCATACATTAGCTCATGGGTATAATAGTGGATATGCAGCAATTAATCTTGCTTATCATTTAGGAGCTAACAGAATTGTCTTATTAGGGTTTGATATGCATAATACTAATAAAGATACTCATTTTCATGACGGTTACCCAACACGACCTGCAGGTGATCATATATACAGAGATAAATTTTTACCAGGATTTAAAGAATTAGAAAAAGATTTAAGAACAGTTGGTGTAACTGTTTTTAATGCATCTACACATAGTCAATTAAACACTTTTCCTAAAATTACATTGGCGCAAGCATTAAGCTTTAGATGATCTCTTTGCATAGGTCATAAACTCTTTCTGCTCTCTTTTAAGGAGGTGTTTACAGTGTTTAGTAAATTTGATTGATGTATCTATAATTCTACCATCTACACTTCTATTCCGTGAGTTATGGGCTTTAGAACATTTGCTACATACAAAATTTTCTACTTTCTTTGAATCCATTCTAGATTTAATAGGAACTTTGCATATTCCACAATTCCATTCAACCAAGTCCGCGTCCTTTTCTATTTGTTTAAGAGTAGTAAAGGTTTCTCTAAAAGGATTCCATATAACTTTATTAACATTCTTTTCATGGTCATTCATATCTTCTACTTTAAAGATAACCTCAAAAGCTTGAGTATCTGAATCCAGCCATTTCATATGACGATTATTTAAAAGCAATTTTTGCTTTAAAGGCGGCAGGTTTTCTAGAAGAATACCATACCGCCTTTTATACCATCCAAAGTTTATTTTACGAACTTTATACATAGAGTTTTAATTTAACAGTTACAGCATGTACAATCACATGATGAACCACAGTTACATACTTTACAATCACATTTCATATTAATAATTATTTTATAGGTTTGGTCTTAATCTTGCAAATTTCTCAGATACAGATTCTGCTACATATTCAAAAGATTCTGGTAATGCAGCTAATTTCTTTTTAGCATCAGCTTCCTTTTTCTTAAGCTCTGCAATATCTTCTTTACTATCTTCAATTGACTTTTGTAGTTTTTGAACCTTTTCTTCAGAACCTCTACCAGTTTTTAGATCTCTTTGCGCCTGTTCTAAATCTTTAGTAGCTTTATTCATCGTAGTTCTCTCATCTTCTATTCTATCATTAAAAGCTTTAATATCAGCTTCTAATTTTGCAGATGGATCATCTTTCGGTGCCTTTTTCTTGAGTTCAGTAATATCATCAGCTAGTCCTTTAAATACTTCATCGTTACCTTCAAGCTTAGCTTTTTTCTGCTGTGCTAGTTTAAAATTAATCTCTGCTTGTAATTTAGCCGTTTCATCATCACCGTCCTTTACAGCATCATATGCACTTTTAGCTTTACCGATTTCATCTAACACTGCGTCTTTAGCAATCTTAGCTTTTTCTTTATCTTCTGCTGGTAATGGTGGTGGTGTTTTTCCTGTCTTTCCATCTTTTCCTGTTTTAGCAGGTTTTTCTGTTTTAGCAGGTTTTTCTGTTGTAGGCATTGCAGAGTCGTCTGCTGGTTTATCATTACCATCAGATTCATAATCTTTTAATGCCTTTTGAGCATCTGTGGCTTTTCCAGTTAATTTAGTTTGTTTAATTTTTAATCTTTTTGCTTCTTCACCATCAGCAGCTTTAAGTACAATCTTATTTGCAGCTAAAGAAGATTTTGTCTTAGCTAATTTTACAACTTGCTTTAATCCATCAGTTGTAGCCAAATCAGCCATTCTTTGTCCTATGTTAGAAGCAGTATCTGCTAATGCTGAATTCTTAGCTTTATTAGCCTGATCTAATACTTCCTTTTGTTTAGCAGAAAGAGTATCTGAACCCTTTTCTTTTCTCTTAGCATAATCTACATCATTAAGAGCTTGTGCAACTCTAGCTTTTTGATATTTCTTAGCATTGTTTTTAATCTTTTTCCACTTAATAGGATTCTTAACGGCATCAATTAGTGCTTCATTAACAAACTCAGAATATGTTTTTAGTTTTGGCATGATCTATTATTGTTTTTAATTGTTTTATATATTTGAGCTATAAGAACAAAAAAGCCACTCCGAAGAGTGGCTTTCTATATAAAAATATTACAATGGTTCTACTTATTAGATAAGTTGAGCTCCACCACCGAACGTAAAGTTCATTGTGTAATACATTAATTCAGGATTGAACCCAGCATCTACTAAAGCAAATCTTGATTTAACCGCGATTTTAGGAGCCATAGTTCCTTCTGCGATTGTTTCAACAGATTCAGCCATTAAGTAAGGCATAAATACCAAACCAGGAGAATTACCATCACCTTTACGTCCTACAGCTACTGTGTAGTCATTAAAAGCTCTGTTAGGATCTACATAAATTGTTACCCCAGCAATTGCACCGATTGGATATAAAGATCCACCAGCTTGGTTAACTGTGTTAGATAACGGGAATGCAATAAATCCAGCTACAGATTGAAGAGCAGTTGCCATTTCTCCACCTGTTACTGCAAACGTTGCAGGTCCTCTTCTTCCTCTAGTAGCAATTAAGTTACTTGCAGCAAGAATTTTAGTATAGATTCTACGTTGTAGAGTTCCTTGAGTGTTTCCACCTCCAGCTACAGTAGCACCAGTTACAGCGACAGTTGCAATTGCATTAGTCGTGTTGTTAGGTCCTAAAGGTAAAGCAGCATTAGCGACAGGGGCAGCAGCAGCAGTAAATGCTTCTGATAAAACCGTACCGTTTACAGCTTGTACATTAACAGCGTTTGTTACACCGTTTCTGAAGATTCTATCCAAGATATACTTGTTAATAGATTGAGTTAACTCATTTACCAATACTGCTTCAACTTGAGCGACAGCATCAATACCGAATTGCTTCAGATCTTGAACTTGTTCTCTTGTTACACCAGCAGCTACTTGGAAAGTATCAGCGGCAACAGATTTGTTAAATAAAGTTAATCCCATTAAGTTATCAACAGTAGATTCTCCAACACCTCTAAGGTAAGGATCAGTTCCATTCATGTTTTGAGATCCAGCAGCGAATGCAGGAGCCAAAGCAGCAGGGTTATTAGCTGGTTGGAATGCATTTCCAGAGAAACCTGAAATATGATCTTCCAACGCCTTAACGTATCCTAACTGAGTACCACCATTAATAGCAGTTTGGAATGTTCCACCAACAGTCATGGCAGCAACACCACCTACAAAGGTAGCTACTTGTGAACCAGCTACAGCAGCACGAGTTGCACCAGCAGCAGGAGCAGCAGGCCATGCAGCAACAGCAAGTTGAATAAACCAGTTTGCACCGGCAGCAATTGATGTATAAATCGGTTCAGCAGCACCTTCACCACCTTGTGTGAATGTATTTGCAATACCATTTGCACCAGTTGCAACAATTGCAGCAGTGGATGATCTTACTCTGAAGATTTTTAAACCGTCAATTCTAGAAACACCTACAAAAGTTAATTCGTAAGCAGGTCCGTCGGTTGCAGCAACATTAGAACCAACGTATATTACATCGTTTACAGTCCAGTTAGCAGCACCACCTACAGCAGGAATTGCATCTACTTTAATTAAAAGAGAAGTACCATCTACATCTTGACCTCCATTTACAGGAGCTCCAGTAGTTCTACCTCCACCATATACAAAGTCTAAGTAAGTTAATACTCCCATAGGGCCTTGCATTGGTACAACAGGTACTAAGTCTAAACCTACAGTCTGAGCTGCTACTTGCATTGCAAGTGGTAACAAAGAAAAAGGTCTGTCACCAGATCCAGTTACTTGTGCTGGGAAAGCATTCATTGATCCAGGGTTTCCTGGTAATGTTGCGTTGCCCATACTTTGAACATTCATGTTCGGGTTAAGGTGTACAGTATTGTAAACACTTTCATTAAGGTTATGGTAATGGCAATACTTAGACATCCAAGATAACTTAGATTTTTCAGTAATTCCAGTACTTTCCTCAATAACAGGTCCCCAAGTCTTTTGAACCTCAGCCTCATTGATTAATTGATTTGCGTACATTTTTTAAAATTATTTTTCGCATTTGTGGAATACTATTAATATTCCGTTTTTAATCGCCTAAGTCCTTTTCTTCTTGACTACTCGATTAATATTGTTTAGATTAAGTTATCTACCTAATCTGAATTTCATTTTTTGAATTAAATCTGCAGAGAAGCTTTCATTTAATAATGGCTCAGTTTTTGCTTGAGCAGCTTCAGCAGCAGTTTTACTTTCATTGATTGATTCTAAATTCATTTGAGTATCTCTAAGATCTCTTGTTTGCCAAAAGTTATTAATAGCATAAGGAGTACTTAAAGAGTGGAATTTAGATTCAGCAATTATTTGTTCTTTTCTATTTTGTGACAGTGCATTCCATTTATCAGAATATTTAGACGGCATATCATTAATAAAATTAATTGTCTTTCTTTCAGTTATAAAACATGAGTCCCAAACATTCTCTGCTTGTACAGTTGACATAATAGAATCTTTATTCATTGATTCAACTAATAGAACTTTTTTATCATCAGCCAAAGAATCAAACTGATTCTTTTTAGATTCTGATAAGAAATTCATAAAGTGCATTTCAGAAAGATTTTTAGTTTCTGCCTTAGAAATTAAAGCAGCTAATTTTTCACTGATAGTATCTTTATAAGATTTAGTATCTTTAACAGTTTCAACTGATTCATTAATAGATTCTTCTATTGTTGCTTCAGATGATTCTTCGTTAATTAATGTTCCATCAACAGTATTTGCATTTTCTGCAATATACTCAGAATATTTAATAGACTTAGTTAAATTTTCACCAAGATATTCTGAATAAGCAATATTCTTATCAACAGTTTCAGCAACATACTCAGAGTATTCAATTCCTTTTTCTAATTTTTCTCCTAAGTAATTAGAATATTGAATTCCTTTATCTGCTTGTTCAGCAACGTGTTCGCTGTATTGAATAGTTTTATCTAGTTCTTCTCCTAAGTAAGAAGAATAGTTTTTAATCTTATCTACGTTTTCCGCTAAGTAGTCGGAGTAAGATATGCTTTTGTCAAGATTCTCAGATAAGTATTCAGAATAATCAGTTACCTGATTTACTTTCTCTGCAACATGCTCAGTGTATGCAACCAATTTTTGAATTAGTTCATCACTGTTTGAATTTGCAGATTCCTTAACACTGTCTAATGTATTTTTAACATATTCAGTGTACTTATTGAAATCCTCAACGGTTACAAAATTTTCTGATGTATTTTCCATTGTTAGATCTGTTTTATTTGTTTTATTTATTTCGTCTTCAGTATTCTCCATTTCGTAAATGTATAAACCTTCAGTATCTTCAAATCCATAAGATTCATTTACTCTCGCCAATTCTGCATTTTCAAAACCAGGATCAGCTACTAAATCATATGTAAAGAATTTTTTAATTTTAACTTTACCTGCCTCATCAACAGTACCTGCAGCTCTACTTGAAATATGTAATGGAATACCATCTTCTATTAATGCCTGAGCTTCTTTACCTTTTGTAGTATTTAGTAATCTTATTCTTCCTAAAACTTGCTTCTTTCCTTTATCGTATTCTAAATCTTCGATAACATGAGATACATTTGATAGACTAATATCAAAATCTTTAGGGTGGTCAAGCTCTCCTAACAATTTGTTAGTTTTAACTTTTTCCTTTAATTCATTTATATGAGGAAGAACTTCAGCCTCTTCATATATTCTATTGTTTTTATTCTTTACTCCGATCTCTGTAAATACACCTTCTAAAACAATTGAGCCATCGGCATCCTTTGTCATGTTTAGGTTAGACTTTGATCTTTCTAGAATTAAAAGTTTCTTATTAGACATCTTTCTAGTTTATTATTTGATTTATATATTACAACTCTTATTAGTTTTTATATTCCAGCTAATGGGTCCTCTTCCATGCCGTCATCTTTCTTCTCTGGTTTAAAATCTTTAGGATTAGCGCCTAAAAGTATCTTTTCAATATCTTCTTCTTTATAACCAGCTACTGATAGTTCCTCACGTTCTTTTGCTCGGGCATTTGCTTTCATATCATCACGTGTAAATCCACCGTATCTCTTAATTAAGAATCCTAAATCAAAGTATGGTATTTCTTCCATATCAGGACCCATTGTACTTAATTGAGTTTTCATATTACCAATAAAGTCTACTCTTTTTGTTGAAAGTTCCATTTCTTTCATTTCTTCAAATACATTATCTTTTTCAAAACTTAATCCTAAACCAGCTTTAAATGCAATATCATTTTTTAATTCAGGATGATTAAGACACATTTGAAGATATACAGGCTTAACCAATATTTCTTGCCATATAGATCTTAGTCTAGAAATAAATCTACCAAACTTAATTTCATCTCTTAACATACCACTTGCCTCCATATCATAAGTATTACCACCTTCTCTATCAAATCTAGAAAAAGGGATTTTTGATGCAAGTTGTAATTTATCAGAAAAGTATTTTAAAGATTCAGTATCACCTAAATCAGGACCGTCTCCACCAATAGTTTGAATTTCTGGTGAATCACCATCTTTAGACGGTAGCCAGTATTCTTTATTAAACGGCATCATTGGCTTACCGTTAGTTTGTATTTCACCACTTTCAAAATTAAAATCAACAACCTCTCTATATGAATTCATTAATGTTGATAATGATTGTTTTGCTCTTGTTTTAGATTTACCACCGACTGGGATAGTAAACTGAGTTTTAAATGAAGCATTAGATACAGCCCAGATTATTCTACTATGCTCCATTATTCTTAATAAGTTAAATGATCTAATTAATCTTTCAACATAGGATATTCTCATTGGGGAATTAACTTGTGAATATGAAATGTATATTATTTGTGAATCCCATAATTTTCTTTCTTTTGCCCCTTCTCCTTTATATTGAATCCAAACCTTTTTACCATCTTCATCATCAATACCTGGCATTAGTGATATTGGATCTAATTCTTTAAAACCAATAATTTCAGTTTGCTTATCATTATAAACTATTTCAAATGCAAGATAACCATCTATCATCCATTTTCTAAAATAATTCCAAGGGGATACCGAATCACTAAATCCAAAGTAATTATAAATGTTATTATATACATCATTAATTTCTTCTTCAATAGATTCTCCTATGTGCCCATTAAAATCAGCATAAGCCATATAATTAGATTCATCAAACACAATGGCTTCATCTGTGATTACATCTAAGATCTCTTCTATTTCATCTTGTACTGCAAATTGTCTAAGCTGATCACGTTTTCTAATATAATCTTGGTCAAAGAATGCAATGTTTTTCTTTAATGTAGTATCAGTTAATGATAGAGCAGCAAATGCACCATACATATCATCACTATCAGATCCCATTGGATTAAATGAATAACCCATCTGGTTTTCAGTAAAACCAACTGCCCTAGAATTACGAATGATCATATCATCATAAGCCATTCCTAAATTAGAAAGATCTTTAAGGATCTTTCTTACTGGATTACCAGTGCTTAAAGGACCTCTTCTATCTGTAAAACCTGCCATATTCTTGTTTTTTATTATTTTATATATTCTTGTAGTATAATGATTGTGCTTGATTTATATTTCCACCGAAAAATTCATTCTCATTGTTCACTGCACCAACATACCAATCTTCATAACCTATTACATAAGGATTCTTCATTCTATCCATTCTGTACTGTCTTACACAATAAGTTAAATTATATTTTTTACCGTATGCTCTTTTTAAAAATTCCCATTTAAAATTTGTTATAGGTTTTTGTTCTGATGGGTTACCTAATGCATTACCTTTAGTCAATGATTTTATTTGGCTCTGTAAAGAAACAGTTAATTCGGTTAAAAATGGAAGCCTAGCTTCATACGGCATATAATGTAAATTAATACCTAATTGATGACCATCATCTGATTCCCCTAAACCAATTACTAAAGGTTTAGTATCATAAAAAGTTTCTTGTGTTGTATAATAATTAAAACAATACATTTTACCCGGCTGTAATGGTCCTTTACTTTTTGCACCAATTCTAGGTATATCATTAGTTGATTGTTTAGACGCACCAGTCCTACCTTTGTTTTCAGCAAGGTAAATATCAAGGTCTTGTTTAAATACTCCTATTAAAGCCATTAGAATAAATTTGAATCTTCGGTTAACAACATTACTTTACAATTTCTTTCTTTTGCCATTTTATTTAAAGCATTTGTTTTACATAAATTTCTTACATATGATTCGTAAGCATATTTAAAGCTTTTTAATGCCTTTGCTGTTTTTCGTTTAGGTTCTTTTGGTTTTTGCAATTGAGCCTTAGGTTTTATTTCAACAACATATTCTTGTGTAGCATCTCCCTTTTTCATCTTAAAGAAAAAATCAGGGTAATATTTATGCCATCTATTATCTAATAAATTAAAGTAAGGTATGGAGAAAGGTTCAGAAATCCAATAAATAACATCTTCATTATGATCACACCAATGACAAAACTTTCTTTCCCAGCTACTTCTATATATGATAGGATCCCCTCCTCTATACTTCTGAGGGAACTTAGGTTTATAATACCCTTGCTTAAATCCAGATTTAGATGTAGGTTTTACCTTTTTTATACTCATGCAAATTTATATCGTATAAATACCTTCGCTATCAGCACTCCCGTTAATTGAAACTGTGCCATGATATTTTTTTGGATGTAATTTATTCCAACCTTTTGCAAATCCTCTTTTAGCTATTTCAGTAAAATAAGCAAATGCATTTGTACTTTTTTCTGGATTAAAATTTCTCCAATATCTATAAAGATCCATATAAGCATACGCAATACAGTCTTGTCTATCTTCTGGGTTTCTATATGTTAATTTTCGTGAACATTTATCTGCTAATAACATTAGAAATTCTAAAGCCTTTGGGGTTAACTCGTCTTGTTCTTTTGACAAAACGATTTGATCCAATAGATCTCTGTTATTTAAATAGTTTCTTTTCCTTGCCATTGACTTTGTTTTATTTATTATTTATATACAAGAAAGGACCGATTGTTTAATCAATCGGTCCTCTAATTACATTAAACTAGTATTATAAAAATTATATCTTAACTTCTAAATCTCCTTTAGGCATTATTATACTTTTTCCATTCTTAGGGATAATTACACTTAACATATCATCATCACCTAGAGAAGCATATTCTTCAGCATTAACTAAAACTTCTTGTCTTACTTTAAGACCTTGCCCGCTTTTTTTAACCGATGCTTCTACGAAGCCGTCGTTTAAATAGTCGTCTTTAGTTTTTTTTTCAGTAATATATGAATTAGCTAATTCTTTTTCTTTTCCGTTTAACTCTTCAGCTAATAAATTTAAAGCTTCTGTTAATTCTTCAGTTTCACCTAACTTTTTAATAGCAGCTTCAACTTCAGATTTCTTTTCTTCTAGGAAAGAAATAGAATCAGTAAGATCTTTTCTTTTATTTTCTTCAATTGCTTTTTCATTATTTTCAGCAAGTAATCTTTCAGAAAGAATTGGAGAAATATCAAAATTAATAAATTCTTTTACAACATCAACAGTTTCAGTTGCAGTGTCAAGTTTTATCATTTCATTTAATCCCATACCTGGATTTACTTTATTAATATAGATACCTTCCTGTACGCCAATCATTGTTAAAAAGACATCAGCATATTCTTGGTTCTGTATTGTAGTAAAGTCATCTAATTCACAAACTAAATCAACACTTTCAAAGAATTTACAAATTTTATCATTTTGCCATTGATTTTTATACCCTGAGAATTGAGTTGCTTGTAAAGTTTCTTTTAATTCAATTATACTATAATTTGATAAATCAATTTTGCCCATTGTTAAAGTTCCTTCGGCAATATTATATGTTAATGATTTATTGTTGTCTCCATGTAATGAAAGTATATCTCCAGTTCTTGAGAACATTTTTAAACCTTCGGATACATCGAAGAATCGTGGATCAGTTACAGTTGCTTCTGTAATGCTTTTACCATCATAAGTATAATTCTTACCATGTAATTGGAATGTTAATCCATTTTCAGATTCTAATACAGGCGAAAGAATTTTTACAACCTTTCCGTTTGCAGTAGATGCAACTTTTTGATCTTCAGCATTCATTTCATTTACAATTGCTTTAGCATCCATTGACCACGGGTTCTTAGCAGCAATAACAGCGAATTTAGATTTTACATCCGATTCATTTAATAAAGAAACTAAATCAGAATTTAATGATTCCATTAATTTTCCTTTTTGAAATGATGTTCTTTCAATAGATTCACTAATTCTAAAGTGCCATTTAGATTTATTATATGATTCCATTATATACTCTCTCAATTCAGAAATTGGATTTAACCAAGTACTTTGAGATAATTTAGTATATAGGTCTCTTGCGATTTTAAATTTAAGATTAGGATTAGTAGATTTCTCTATCTCTTCGCTAATTAATGCAAGGTCAGCATTTTTAAGTTTCATTGGGAATGCAGATAATGCTCCCTCTAGAATAGTTAAAGATTCTTTAACAGAATATGAAACTCTGGAGTTATCATTATCCATTGCTTTTAATCCGTTAATACTATCCATAACGTTTTCATACAGATCGGTTAATGTAAAGTTCATTTTGTTATGATTTTTTTGATTATTGTTTTCAGTGTATATATCGGATTTATCTTTATTGCTTTTACGATACATGGATATTCCAGACATTGCCATCTGTTGTGGTATTCCCATACCAACTAAAATAGCTAATACTTGTTCATCTGTCATTGATCCACTATGATCGATTTTATGATCATTGTCAACATCTGACATTCTACCACTTTGTTGAAACAATACATGAATGATATCCAATAATTGTTGTCTTGGTTGATTTAAAAAAGGAGCGTCAGTTTGTACACCTGCTTGTGGATTTACTCCACCATCAGAATACACCTGAGTCTGCCCTTCATTTGTTGTGTTTTCCATATTACACTAATTTGATTTGTTTTATATATTCTAAGTCTTGGTTGTTAATTGTTTCATCCACCAAAGCCATCATCAACAGATCCTAATCCTGATTCGTCTACTGTTGGTTCTGCTTTCGCATTCCTATAATTTAAACTTTCTAATGATTCAGGAACTACTGGTGCAGATGATACTGAGCTATCACCAAAAGGACCGCCAGTTAATACTGCATCTGGATCAATATATCCTTTATTACTAAATGCACCACCTGGTTGTACTTTAGCTATACTTTCTGTTGTTGTTATTAATTCTTGGAATAAACCTCCAAAGAATATTCCTAATTCATTATTTGGTCCTGCTCTTAAAGTACCTACACCAGCTGCATTAGGATTTGATTTAATAGCTGCTGTTGTCATTAGAGATATTTCAGGAATTAAAATACCTTCCTCAAACACCGGCATAAATGAACTTACTTCAATAGGAAATGTTACACTCCATTCTTTTTTATCATTTAACTGAAATTCAAATAATCTATTTTGACTATAATCTTCTGGTACTGCAAAGGTTGCAGCAACTCTCATCATACCTAAGTCAACTTGGAATAATGTATTCTTGTAAATTTTACTCATTAAAGATTCGGTTACCTTTAACATTTCCAGATTAGATGAACATACTACGGTACAATCAAATGACATATTTAACGGCAGGAAATTAGTTTCTAATGAAAAGGTTTTTAATACACCGTCCCATTCTTGTACAAACTCACTTCTAGCAAACTTATTTGTTTGGTTACCTGAATCTATGGATATACCAGTTAACTGTATAATACCTCTTGGTACTGACTCATAATCACCTATGGCCTTACCTTTGGCTTCTGCATCATACAGAAAATTATCCATAAGAAAACGACCATCACCAGTAATAGAGTAGAAAAATGGAACAGGAATTTTCTTCAGAGTATCCTCGTCAATTTGATTATAATAATAAACTTTATCTTTTAGTTCTGCTAAAAGAGCTACTATAATATAACGCAGTATTGTGTTGTCTTTATTAAACTCTTGATTATATGCTGACATGTGCCATTTTAATTTTTCTTGTATTATATTTATCCAATGGCTTCAATTGTAAATTCACTAAAACCTGCATCTTTAGTAATTTCTAGTTTTTTATCAAAATATTCACTAGGCAATACAGTATGATTAATTACAAATGTATTAAGGCCAATATCTTGTATAGTGTTATGAAGTATGTTAATTATATGGTATACACCATCTGAATCAATAGAAGAAAATATTTCATCCAAGAATAAAATATTTAAAGATGGAAATCTAACTTTAATCATTTTCATTAATGCCATAATAATTACGAAGTCTACTTTTTTCTTTTCTCCGGTGCTTAATGTCTTTGCGCTTATTTCGGTTCCTAGGTGATGTAAGGTACAAAAAAACTTTTCATTAAATCTTATACCAAAAGGTATTCCCATTTCTCTACCCATCAAAAGTATATGATTGTTAAATGATGGAAGTATAGATCTTACTGCTAAATTCTTAATACCGTCTTCACCTAATAAATTTTCAAGTATAGTTAAATAATAATCTTCACCTTCACTTTTTAACTTGCCATCACTTTTATCTTTTTTACGAGTATTAAAATCTAACACAAGTTGCTTTAAGTCGGATGATGAATCAGATTCGTCTTTATCGGCTAATTCAATTAACTTATGTTTAATATTTTCCATTTGTGTTTCTAACTGCCCAGCCTTTACATGGATTGACCGCCCTTTAATTCTTAAGTCATGTAATTTACTAACAGAATCTTCATAATCTTTTTTAACAGATTTAAATTGATTATTGAGAGTTATTAAAGATTCTTCTTTTTCTTTTTTAATTCCTAAATGAAAATCAGAAGTTAATGGAGCAGTACAAGTAGGGCATGTTGAATTTTCAAACAATTTTAAATCTTGCTTAATATTAGAAATTTTATTAGTCAAAGTAGAATGTTCTGATGACTTATCCCTAGATTCTTTATCTAAAGACTCTAATTTTGTTTTAGTTAATTCAGTAAATTTATTTAATTTTTTCCGATTTTCATTTAATTCAATTAAATCAGTTTTTAATTTTTTAACTTTGGATTTATCTTTTTCTGCTGCTAATAATTCTATTTGCTCAATCTTATCATATACTGAATCAATAGATTCATTAAGAGTTCTTATTTCATCTGCATAAGTACGAATTTCATCAATTATACTTTTACGCTTTTCTTTTACAGATTCAGCCATTTCATTAATAATTGAAAAACCAAAGATCTTATCTATAATTCTTTTCTTATCATAAGGCGACATTGTAATAAATGATTTAAAATCATTAACCGATAAAATAATTACATTCTTAAATACATGATATGGTATTTCATATATTTCAGTTTCTAAAAAATCTTGTAAGTTTACTTTACCTGCAACGTCATAGTCTTCTCCATTGATTTTTACATTAAAAATACCTGGGTTAATACCTCTTTCAATTTCAAGCTTATTGCCTTTTGACTCTAGCCAAATCTTACCCCATAGTGCACCATTGACTCTGTTAGGTAAATCTTTTAAAGTTGATCCTTCTACTTTACCATAACACAAATAAGTAATTACTTTTGCTAAGGTACTTTTACCTGCACCGTTACCACCTAAGACTAGATATAAATTACTTTTATCTTCTTCAAAATCTATTATTTGTAATCTATTGCCGTAACTTGCAAAGTTTTTAAATTCTACTTTTTTAATCTTCATAGTTAGGTGATAAGGTTTTCTTGTATAATTCTTGCACTGATGTTTTTAGCCTTTCCTTTAAATCATTATCATAATCTAATGAATTAATATGTTCTGCTGCAATATTCATTAAATTTAATTCGCCGTCAAAATCTGACATTTCACCGTCTTCTCTATCATAAGGATTCTCTTCATCATATATCCTAGGCTCGAGCTTTCTGGCTAAACCATCAAGATAATCCATAAACATATTAATGTTATACTTACCTAACACATTAGAAGGTATAAAAACATCAACAAAATTATTTTTTATTTCTTTTGCCACATCTTCCATTCTCATTTCTAATATTTCATTAATGTAATATCGTAAAAATATTGGGCTTAGGTGATTCTCAAAAAATTGGTGATTGCCAGTTTCTAGGTCTAATAAAAATATACCTTTTTGGTTATCTCGGTCAGACCTGGTCATTTGGTATGGATTTCCTACAAGGACAAAATTTTCTTTAGCTTGGCAATAATGAATATGGCCAGAATAAACTCTTTTAAATCTTTTAAATATAGTTACATCATTTCCGCCATCATGTAAATGTTTTGTACTTGGACTAATCTGAACTCCTCTAGTTTCAGTATGACAAAACATATAATCAATATTCTCTGTAAGATTATCTAAAGTTTCTTTTTCATGTTCATGGTTTCTTCTCCATGGCATTAACAAACAAGTAGCATCTTTATATTTTAATATCTTAGGTTCTTTTAATACATTTACATTAGGTAAATATTTTAAACAATCAACTGATGATATTTCATTTGAATTCTTTCTCATTATATCATGATTTCCTACAATGATATGAATATCCGGAAATATTTTGCCTAATTCTTCAAATACTCTAATCGCTAAATCTTGGGCAGCTAAATTAACACTTTGTCTATTATCAAAAACATCTCCTAAATGATAAAGAACATCACCTTCTTTATATTCTTTCTTTACTAAGGGTATAAAAAAATTAAAAAAGTAATCTTCAATTATTTGGAGCCATAACACAGAATTTGATCTACATCCTAAATGTGAATCGGATACCATCCATATTCTCTTTGCCATATTAAAATAATTTTCTGATTTTTCTTTTTTCTAAAATATTGTATTTTGCATCTAATTCATTAATTAATTCATCCTTGAATTTATTAGATAATGAGTTGTAAAATTTATTTGGGAACACATCAAAGTAATCTGATAAAACACCGAATAAATCTATTCTCGTATATGAAGTTCCAGTTTTTTCTATAATATAAAAAAAGACTTTATTAATTTGTACTTTATTTAATTTTTTAATAACGCCTTCTGGTGTAGCTTCATTAAGATGCTCAAATTCACTTCCTTTAATTAATTCATCTATTCTGTCAAACATAGAATCATAATGCATCTTATCATCAGGATCCATATTATCCAACCATGATGCCGAAACTGTAAAGTTTATTTTATTTAATGATAAATCTTGTTCACCATAAGTATTATTAAAAATCTTATCCTTTTCAACATGTCCAGATTTTTTATCATCTTCGCCTTTTGTTAAAGCTTTTTTCTTTTTTCCCCACATACTATTTTATATTTTTTTATTAAACTGATATATCATCCGTTTCGGTTAATCTCATATGCTCATAATCAATATCAAATTTACACCTCGATCCTTTTCCTTGACCGTCTCTAATTTTTAAAACCTTTAACCAATATTCTCGCTCTGAATGCATTACGGAATCTTGTATTAATGCATACATTACATCAGCAGTATGCGCAAGACCTGCTGATTCTGCAATGTTTTCCATTCTTACCTCAGTTGCATCCCATGCACCACGATTAATTTGAGTTGCAGATATTACTAACATATCCCTCTTAACTGCTAATGCTCTAAGATCTTCTGCAATTTGTTTAATCTTCATATAAGTATTTTCAGTATTAGGATTTCTATAATTTGCAAGAATGTTAATATAATCTACAACTAATACATTTACTTTATGATCTTGGTTTTCTTCTAAATCTTTTAAGTAAGCTTCTATATCTGGAATGGTTCCTTGTGAAGTTGGATATTCTTTAACAAATAATTTACCAGGAGGTAGTAAACCTCTTGATACTTTTTCCAACCTCCGTTTCATATAATCTCTATTCCCAGAATTTTTATCATATTCACTCATTGGAATATGCAAAAGATTAGCACCTATTCTTTTTAATACTTTTTGAGCTGACATCTCAGCCGTTATGAAAACTACGTTATGACCCATCTTAACAAAGTTTGCAGCATCATTTGCTAACCATATAGATTTACCAATATTTTGTTCTCCTGCATAAACGATTAAAGATTTAGTATCATAACCTCCGCCAGATACACGATCAACAAAACTCCACCCTGTTTCTATTTTCTTTGATGTTCTTTGAATATGAGATTCAGGATTAAAGAAATCTAAACCAGTATCAGTATCAAAATTAATTGATCCATCTGTAGATATCATTCCTATTGCTCTATTAACAACATCCTCTACATTCTCTGGAGAAACATCTTGAGTTTTTACATATTCAATTGTTCTTACTAACTGTTTATCAAAATGTTTCCATTTAACCCATGCCTCACCAGTTCTCTTTAACCAATCTTGATCATAGTCTTTAATATTAATATCATAAATAGAAGTTACAATATCTCCAGATATTTCATTTACATCATCCTTTACTAAAGCTGACATTTGTTGTTTGGATGGACTTTCACCAAACTTTAAATAAAAATCTTTTGCTAACTTTGCAATTTGATCTAGATCCCTATTACCAAAAAAGCCATTACCTGTGCCCTTTAAGTAATGCGGTTTTGTTAAAAAATAATTAAAGAAAATCTTTTCGTGATCTATACTTGATTTCATGTAGTTTTATTTTTATATGCTAGTAAACATAATTAGTTTTATTCATACGGATTATAAATTACTTCATAAGTCGTATATGCAGAATTTTGCAATGAAATATTAACAAGTTTATGTTTTAATAAAGTAGTTAAAATAGTATTGCATTGTTCTTTTGATAAGTCCCAACGTTTTGCCATAGAGATATCTGTAAATTTAATCTCCTTTGCAACCTTACCACAGTAATCACGTATTAATTCAAAAATAACATCTTCTGCATCAGGGTATGACGGTAGTGTAGTATGATTTCCTAATACATATTTTACTTTGAGCTTTGCTGTATTAAGAGTTTTCGGTAACATCGTCTTCTGTTGTTTCTGTAATTATATCTGCTAATTCTTCTTGCTCTAATTCATCACCATAAGTAAACTTTGCAGCTACTTGTGGTTCAATTAATTTTAATACATCATCAGTTAAAACTTGTGGTGTATATAATTGATTAAGATCAACTGCGTCATTTAAATGTTTTACACAAATCTTACGTGCAGTAGGAGAAGGTTGGAAATAAACAGTAACTTCCTTTTTATCTTTTTTAAATGAATGCTTACGGCAATCTGCTTTACCTGGATCTGTTAATTTTGCATATGCACCTTCGGTAATAAACCTTCCTCTTTCAATACCACATACATCCCAGCTAATATATTCTTCTAAACCTACATACGGATTCATACCTTTATTAAAAGAAATATGGAATTTAATATTTGTTGGTTTTGCAAATCTATTTTTATTTGGTTTAGCAGTTACAATAATTCCAGTCTGTTCTATACCTTCTTTAAGTTTAGCTTTACCTAAAAATAAAATAATAGAAGCTGCATATTCTGGACCAGTTCCACCACCACCTACTTGCCTTGAAAATAAATCTTGTGTTTGGTAAGTATGATTTGTAAATAAGAATGGAATTTTACAAATACCGAATTGCGTCATAATAATTCTAAAGGTAGATTTAAGTAATTTAGCTCTTGTCATATCAGCTTTACTACTTCCAGTTTTTGCATCATCAATTTCTTTTTGAGTTGCAAGGTTACCAGCAGAATCTAAAACTACCATAATTTTTGGTAATGCAATTCCTTTTTTCTTTTGTTCTATTAATACATCAGTAATAGCAGTTACCGAACTCCTAAATTCTTGAACAGTATTACATGGCTCATACCTAAAAGTTTTTGGATCAATGCCAAATTTTTCAACTAAGTTTTTATCTACTGCATTTTCTGAATCATAAAAAATTATACTATATCCTTGTTTTTGAGCCTGTTTAATTGCATTAAGTATAAGATAAGTTTTACCGGTACCTGATGGTCCTGCTAATGCAACTGCTCTGTTATTTGGATAACCACCAAATAAAGATCCAGTTAAACATGCATTAAGATGATAATTTCCAGTTGGTATATAATGATCAATTTCTGAAATAGTTGATTTATCTAAAGTCTCTCCGTATTCGGATATCTTTGACATTTCTTTGTTTAAATCTGCGAATGAAAATTCCTTTGCCATATTGTTATTGTTTATTATTATATTGATTTTTTACCTTTTGTTTACTTAGAATAAACTGGTTGTGTAAATAAGATTTCTGTTAAATGCCTTAAATCCCATTGCTGTAACAACACGATTAATTGGATCTAATATTGTTTTTTCAAATTGTCTGTCATGATCAATTTGTGGTGCAAATTCATAAGGATATTCCCCAGGTGCAAAAGCAAACACTTCACACGATTTGTCTGTTGAGAAATACATTTTACATTTTTCACCATTTCCTAGCGGTTGGTATTTACCTTTAGATGTAGAGTTATTTAATAAATAATTATGATAGCCTGCAGATCTAACACCGATTGGGCACCTTGATGCAAATTCAAATGTTTCATAATCATTAACAATATACTTTTGATAGTTATTTACTTTTCTTGAAAAACATATTTGATCTACATTTGCTAATTTAAATTGTCGTTTGATATCTTTAAGCAAAGCGGCAAAAGCTTTCATATCTAATTTATCAACTGAGAAAATATATGTTAATAATTCTTTTAGTTTTTCTCTAGCAAAAATTGGGGTTGATGATTGAATAATTTCAAAACCCTTTGAGCTAATTTTAGATAAGTCATCATAATGAATATCTGGATCTTTCCATACAATATTTTGCATGTACTTTTTCTTTGCTAACCATATTGCATTTTTGGCAATACTTTCTAATTCAAATGATAAAAAGTTTTCTGCATTATTATCATCAGCATATCTTTGAAGGATCTTTTCTAAATAACCATTTACCCTAACTTTATATAGCATTAAAATAAATTCCTTTTCATCACCGTCAAATCCTTCTGATTTTGCTATGACTTCATCAAACTTAACATAAACTGAATCTGTATCAATATAAATACCTACTGGATTTTCAATTCTACCGGTTACAGTAATTCCCATTTCTTTGTGGGCAGCAATATCTTTATGCCAATATTGACTAAAGTATCTATTTAATAATTCCTCAGTGTAAAGAATAGCATCTTTACCTTGTAAAGTAATAGTTTCTGCAATATCTACATTAAAAAAATAAAAATAAGGATTACCAAATGCACCATAAATAGAGTTAAGCATTAATTTAACAGCCTGTTCATAGTTATAAAACTTTGATGCTTCTTTATTAATTTCTTGTAATTCGGTAAGATCTTGCATATTTTTTTATTTATTTTTATATAGCCAAATGTATAAAAAGTTTAAGAAAAAGGCACTCTAATTAGAGTGCCTTTAATAAGTTAATTAGAATGTATAATTAATCTTCGTCGGTAATTGCTACTGCGACTGTTAAGTGGGTATTTGTATCTAATGATTTAAATACTACCTTGTTGCTACAAACTATAACCTTGTAGTTTTCTTTATCTAAAAGATTAATATATTTCTTGTAAATTACAACCTTTTGCCCTACTACATCATCTCCTTCGTATGAATGTGCTAATGTAGCATCATATGATGGTCCTTGTACAGCAACGCCTTTATCTGTTATTGCTAAAGTAAAGGTATCCTCATCTCTTTCTAAATTAAATAATGATTTCATTTTATCTACGTGTGTAGTTAAAAGATCAAATTGAAAGATACTTCCATCAGTACTAAATGCACGATCAGTTTCTTCTTTACTCATTTCCATAAATGATAAAGATGGATCCGCACATGCTAAATTAATTTTAAGATCATCATTTTCAATTGTAAAATCACTTGCCATTAATTCTCCATCAATTTCAGTGTACTTAATCTTACCTTGAATATCTCCATTAAAGTGAGATAGAGCATCTATAACTTTAGTACCGTTATAAAAACTTACCTTTACTGAACTGTCAATATCCGTATCAAAGATATCAGATGTTGGGGTTGATACTAATTTCACTGCATCCCTCTCAGGAAAGTATACAGATGAAACTGTTCCTTGTTTACCGATTTTCATAAATATGAATTTATCAATTGGTAAAAGCTTTTTGACAAAGGTACTTAATTCGTAACCGTCAATCTTTTTAATAGTTGCTTCCATTATTTTTTGTATTTGTTTATTGTTATATGCATTAATTTAATTTAGTTTTAAAATGTACTATTAACTTTATACTTCTTTTTTGGTGTTGCACCAAGCTCTTCAGTTACTAGTATTTTTTGATTCGTATTATCCTGTTTCATAAATGTAAAGTTTGTCATTTTAGCTTTACCTTCACAGAATTTTTTAACCTCAACAGCCATGTCCATTGCAGTTGTTGCTGGTACATTCTGAGCAATATGATTAACTTGCCTAGCATCTTTAATACCAAAGTCTAAAGGTAATCCCATTAAGTGTAACATTTCTCTAATGTTTAGGTATCGGTTTTCTGTAGGATGAACACCATTAAACATATTTCTACCAATAAGAGCAGAAAAGCTTTCATTAAAGAAATGCGGTGAAGCATCCCAATAACCTAAACCTTGACTTGTTTTATATTTCTGATGCTCTAACATATCACCAAATGATTTTGTAGATTTTTTATTAGAGAATCCTTGTTTATGATATTTTTTATCTAACCATTGAATACATTCATCTAAAAGATCGTTCTTTTCTAAATATTGAGCAATTGTACCTTTACCAAATTTCTTAGCAAAGTCAGCATGATTTAAACCTTCCTTCTCTAATACAAATTCATAAGGTTTGTAATGATCAGTTACCTTTCCTGCTACCATAAACATATCTTGTAGTGTTGCATTTTCTGGTACTTCTGCAAGATAATCTATAAGATGTTTCTTTTCTCTGAATTTCCATTCCAATAAAGGTACGGTTGGTGTATTCCAAAAGAAATAGAATGTTCGTATTCTTCTTTGTGGGATTCCATGTAATTCAGTATTTGTTTTAATTAAAGAAAAGCTATATCCATATTTTTCACCAATAGCCTTTAGTCTATTAACAACGCCTTCACCCATTTTAGTAAATAATCCTGGTGCGTTTTCACCCCATAAGACTTTAGGTTTAACATTCTCTAAAACATACTCCGATGAATTATACATCCATTGATTTTGAACCGCATCAGATCCTCTAGATGAGGCACTACCACTAGCAGAATTTAACTGTGACAATCCTGCACAAGGGCAAACTGAGTTTACAAAATCAACTTGTTCAAATGTTTGATTAGGAATATCTAATTCTTCATGATCTAGTCTATACATCGGTACTTCTGGCCAATAATCTTCAATATGACTTTCATTTGCAGCAAATGCTTCATAGCTTAAATGAAATGCTGGTAAATTACCTGTTGCTTTATTACAACCTATTGCGCTACCACCAATTAGTGGAATTATAGTACCCCATTTTAATTCTTTTTCTTTATCCATTAGTTTTATATTTTTACTTTTTCAATTTCTAAATCTTCCATAAATGTTAAAGGATTAATAGTTCCTTCATTAACTTCATTTTTTAAGTAAGATATAGTTTCCTTTATTGTATCTACAATATCTTTTTTAGGATCCCAGCCCATAGACTTTGCCTTAGAGACATCTCCAAAAGAATATACTGCTTCACCTGCAATTGCATCATAATGATCAAATGGTATACCGCTTACATCCATTTCATCAGCAATTAAGTTTTTAAGATCTAATAGGTTTGTCATTTTACCTGTTCCTAAATTAAAAGTTTGGTTTGCAGTATCTTCATTTTCCATACAGAGAATATGGAACGCATTAACATCGGCAACATTAATATAATCCCTTGATTTTTTATAGTCACCAAATACAATAGGATTATGACCACCCATTATTCTTAGTATAAAACCAGCAAATACTGGAGGTACTGTTCTATGATAATCCTGCAAAGGTCCTGCTACATTAAAATATCTAAGTGCAGTATAATTTAAACCTTTAGTTCTTTGATAAGATTCTGCTAACAGCGCAAGACATGCTTTTGTTGTAGAATAAATTGTTGTTGGATCTGATTGAGTTTCATTATAACCAGCATCACCCATTTTACAATTTTCATATACAGCTGAAGTTTCGCTAAAAATAATTCTTTTTACATTTGCCTTAACACAACCGTTCATTACATTAATACTTCCTAAAATATTATTATCTACTGCTTCATAGGGGTCTGCGTTACAATCATAAATGGAAACCCAGCCTGCAAAATGATATACATAATCTGGTGCAAATTTTTCAATTACAGTTTCAACATATTGATTTCTAATATCTACTTTATTAAAATTTTTAATTTTATCATGAACTTTAGGAATGTAGGTACCATTAGACATATTGTCAACAATTGCAATACAGTCTGGGTTATGGCCTCTATTTAGTAAATCATTAATAAAATTGGTACCAATAAAACCAGCACCACCTGTTACTAGGATTTTTGTTTCTGAATTATACATATTTTTATTTTGTTATTTTATTATAAGCTTCCCAGATTTTATTATCTACATGCTCTCCGGTATAATAGGAATCTTTTAAGTATTTTTCTTGGAGATTATAGAAGAGCTTTTTATAATGATCTGGGTTTGCATTTAAAAACTCTACTTTCTTTTTTAAATCTTCTGGAGATTTACATCTAATGAAATGCCCATCAGGGAAGACATTAAATTCAGTATCGTAAGACGGGTGTAAGAATGGTATAATACCATAGTGTAACATTTCTGCATACTTAGAGGTTACCATTCCTTCTTTAATGGGTACACAGAATGTATACTTAGTAGAAAGTAATTCATCCGTCATTGATTCAATTCTTTTTTCACCTTTGAACCACTGAGGATATTTTTCTTTTAATTCATCATCCCACTTACCATAAATATCTGTCTTTATATCATTCTCTACAATATAATCTTTAACAGGATCCCATCGGTCCATTCCTCCTGTACCTTTTCCTTGATTTTGTAACATCATAAATGAATTTGTCTTTTTCATTTCAAACAATTCATCAGTGTTATACCTAGTCTTATCTAAAAGAAAGACAGTTTCAATACCTGAATATTCATAAGTAGAAGTAATTGTTTTAACATCTCTTAGTGGTGGTTGATAAAAATACTGCTCTTCTTTTGTAAAATTATTTTGAGCTAAGTAATATGTAGGTCTATTATTAATACCCCAATCTTTACAGGCTAATACATATCGATTATCTACAAGTAAACCAACAATTGGTACTTTCTTTTCCAATTCATTCATTGCTTGAATTATTGGTGCTGCATAATATTTAAAAAAGTCTAATGATTTAACTTGACCATTTCCATCCTTCTTGTTAATATAATTAGGTATATTAACTGTACTTGATGGCCCAGTGTAAAAGAAAATAAAATCTAAATCTAATTCTTTTATAAATTTTACAGTTTCATCAGCAGATTTTCTATTCTCCATTTTAGAATGAAATTCATGAATGTTTGATTCTGCCGCTGACTCTGCTTTAATAGGATCTCCAAATAATGATTGAACTGCCGGCTTTTCTTTTGCTCTAACTCTGCCTAAATCATTAGGACTTAATAACCAATATTCAATATTAGGATTTCTTTTTGCTATTGCATTTATTAATTGCTTAGGTTCACAATCTCCACCGATTGCGCCCCAACTGTTTTCATTAAACTTAATCGCTTTACCAAGTTTAAAGAAACCTACTTTTTTAACATTTTCCATTTAACACGTTTTAATTAAATCTTCTATTACTTCTTTATCATTTTCATATGTTAGATCATACCAACATATATTTAATTCCTCAAACTTTAAATTATCCATTGAATTAATAAGATGGGTAATTTCATATTCATTCCTATTTGACATTTTAATACTATCAAGATTGTCAAATGCTTCTTTTGAAAATATCATATAACCACAGAAATATCTTCCTGAAACAATTCCATGTGGTTTTTCTATAACAACATTTTCTAATATGGAAGCTAATTGTAAATTCCTAGCTCTTGTATCATAATCTTTGTAAGTAACTACTGTACTGTTTGGATCATGATATTCTAATCCTATATTTCCTTGATAATAATTGTCACCGAATAAACATAAGAATGCTTCATTAAATTTACCAGACCAAACTTTTATTGCTGCACCTGGACCATATTCATTATCTTGCTGAAATTCATAAAATATATTAATCTTATTTTTATATTGATTAAGTTTTTCAATAATAGGATGAGATAATTTTACATTGCCCTTAAAAAAGAAATCTGCTTTGCTTATTGTAACATAACAATCTTCTATTCCATTTTCAATGCAAAATTCAATACAATATTCAATAGTAGACTTTCCTAAAATAGGATCTACTAATTTATTCTTACCATACCTGGTGGATTTTCCTGCTGCTAATATAATTGCCTTTGTTACTCTACTCATTTTGTATATTTTATTTCTAATTCATCAAATAATTCATGCCCCTTTTTAAGAAAACTTCCTGCTAATTCATATCTTTCATTTAACTCAAAGAAAGGTACCGCACCTAATAAATGTACAGCTAAAAAGAATTTTAATTGATACTCATCACACCACTCATACATAATTTTTTCTGCACCCTTACAGAAGCTACTATATTTTTTATTGTGGTTATTGTATATATGGGATTCATACTCCATTGCAAATGATTGCATTAATTTACCGTAGTCATAATAGTTTTGCTCTTCGGTTCCTCGCGGATCAATAAATAAGAAGTCTTTATCATGTAAAATATTACTTACTGTTAAATCACCATGAACAAAACCCCATGATGAGGTTGCATCAAACTTACCTTCATAAGTATAGCCTGTTCTTAATTGTAGCTTATCAAAATAATCTTGGGTCTTTACATCAGATCCTACATTATCAAATTTACCTATTATAGAAATTAAATTTTCTAATTGTCCTAATGAAGTATTTAGTGGCTGAGTTAAAATTTTATCATACCAAGTAGAATATCTTTTCATTTCATAACTTGTTTCTGATAAAGGTTTAATGTCAATAAAGTTAGGATGATCACAGCACATTAAAAAATCCATTTGTTGTTTGAATTTTTCTGGATAATGCCCAGCTTCTTTAATTACTTTATTACCTTGCAGAAATACTTTATCTCCGCTGTTTCCTACTAAAATTTTACTATTATGCATTTTATTCCAAGTTTACGTGCAAAAGTTAAATCCACATCAGAATCCCCAACCATTAGGAAGTCTTCAAAATTATATTGTGGAAATTGTTCGAATATTAAGTGCCCCATATCTGGTGACGGTTTTTTATTTGGTACATCTTCTCTAGTATATATGTAATCAAATAAAGAAGGTTCTATTTGATGATAGCTCATAATTCTATCTACATTTTCCCTAGATGAATTTGATGCTATTACTAAATTTTTAAATACTTTACTCTTACACATATATAAAAGTAATTCATTTACTTTAGTTTTATGTAAGTTTTTAGAAAATATTTCTTTTTTATACTTCTGTGCTAATTTGCTTTCTTTAGGAGTTAATTGATATTTTTCTAGCAAAACATCCATTCCATAATTAATATCAGCAAGAATAGCAGAAAGTGGTATTTCTACATTTAAAACTTTTTCTAGTGCCTTTCTCCAAGAATCGGCATGAATCTCAATAGTTTTAACTAAAGTATCATCAAAGTCTAACATTAAACATTTTTCCATATAAATTACTGATTTATTATTATATGGATAAATTAATAAATGTTTTAAGAGTGCTAGAGATATTTTTAAGACAAAAAAAGACCGCCTAGAAGGCAGCCTTTTAAAATTAAGTTAATTTTTATTTAGAGATTATTCTTAGTCTCTTGAACATGTAATCTTACTTCTTGTGCTAGATTTTTAATATCTTGCATAGTTTTACGAATTCTTACAGCAGCAGCTTTATTTCCTTTTACATAAAATTTATCTACATCTTCAGTACATGCTTCGATTAACGCTTTGATTTCTTCAAATTTTTCCATAATTAATTGTTTTAGTTATTTAGTTTATTTAATCTATATATTCATCACTAGAACTTGCCTTCACGATTTCTATAAAAGCTTGTTACTTTAGGAATGTACATATAATTTTTTCCTGCATCCTTTACATTCATCATGACTCTTTTGAACATATCCCAATCAGCAGGTAGTATTCCACCTGAATCGGATGGAGCACCTTTTAGTTTAGGGGCAGTGTTTTTTTGTTGATCTGGATTTCTATATCTTAAATCTCCAGTTATGCTAGGTCGCCAAGATACTGCTGAATGTGAAGTATCGTTTGGCCCATATCCTTTATTATTAGGTTTCATTTCTATACCGTCCTTTTGAGGTTGCATAAATATTTTCTTTTTGGTATTAAATGCAGTTACTTTCTTTTTACTTCTAGTAAAAACAAATCCTAAATCAGGATATTGTGAATATGCTTTTGCTATTAATTCTAAGTGATTAGGGGCCCATTTATCGTCATGGTCTAATCTAATGATATAATCACAACCATCTTTCTTAGCCATGTCTAGTGAGTCATTAAGTGCACCACAGCCTGCAGTAAAGCGAATTTGTTTGGTTGTCCACTTTTTATTATTTCTTTCTCCTGGTGTAGATCTGTTTTGATATTGTAGCTGATCTTTAGGAATAACATCTTCCATTACTTTTTTAATTTCACCTTCATCGCCTTCATACTTATCAGCAGTTAAGTATATTTTCCAATTCTTGTACTTCTGAGCTTTAACAGAATTTAACGCGTCAGCCAAGACACCTGGTGTAGTCATATGTTTAGCTCTTTGTTTATTAGCAGCGCCGGCATTCATATCATGTGTTGCCATAACAATACCAAATTTAATATCCTTATCAATATTAGGACCTAAGTTCTTTTCTAATAAGATTTTAAAATTATCAGAACTGATGTAAGCTTCTAATAAATTATATTCTTCAAATGTTATCATTTTTTAAAAAATGTTTTTATTGACTTTATTATTCTTTGCATGTCCTCATCTGTTAGATCTGAACCTGATGGTAAACAAATACCTTGTAAGAATAATAAAGAACTGTTTCCATTTATATATTTTTTATACTCTTGCATAACTGGTTGTTGGTGCATTGGTTTCCATATTCTCCTACCTTCAATATTATCATTTGCTAAATGTGCAATTAAATCATCAGGGCGATCTTCACCGTTCATAAGGGCGCAAGTTAACCACATATTAGATCTATCATTTTCTTGCTCTTCTTGGAATGAATAAAAAAGATCTCCTAATTCTTTTCTGTAAATTTCATTAACTTCTCGAGTTCTTTTTATCCTATCCTCAATTACCTCCATTTGACCAACACCAATAGCTGCTAGTACATTGCTCATTCTATAATTATAACCAATTTCTTTGTGATGGTAAAATGGCATTGGTTCTTTGGCTTGAGTAGATAAGAACCTCATATAATCTGCCTTCTCTTTGTCATTAGTTACAGCAACGCCGCCACCTGAGGTAGATAATAATTTATTTCCATTAAAAGAATAAACGCCAATAGAACCAAAGGTTCCTGTATGTTTATCATCGGTAGTAGAGCCAAGACTTTCTGCTGCATCTTCAATAATAGGTATGTCATATTCATCTGATAATTTTTTAATTGCTTTCATATTACAGGGTACCCCAAAAATATGAACTGGTATAATAGCTTTTGGTTTTTTACCTATTGCCATTGAGTTAAGAATTGCAGTTTCTAATAATAAAGGATCCATATTCCAACTACCTTCCTCAGAATCAATAAAAATAGGCTCAGCTCCACAATATAAAATTGGACTCACTGTAGCTACGAAGGTTAATGACGAGCATAAAACAAAATCACCAGCCTCTACTTGTAATGCGCGTAATGCTAGATGAATTCCAGCTGTGCATGAAGTAACCGCTACTGCATGGTGTGCTCCAGTATATTCTTTAACTCTTTCTTCAAACAAATTTAAGTGAGGTCCAATTGGAGCTATCCAATTATCTTTAAATACATCTTTAATATATTTTAGCTCATTGCCTGACATATGAGGCGGTGATAAGTAAATCTTTTTCATATTATTTAATTTTAGCAGGATTACCGTATGCTGTTGAATTATTAGGAATATCTTTAGTTACAACTGAACCTGCACCAATCATACAATTTTTACCAATTTTAATGTAAGGTAATATTGTTGCACCTGCCCCTATAAATGTACATTCTCCAATTTCTACACCACCACACAGTGTTGCATTAGGTCCTATAAAACTAAAGTCTCCTAAGACACAATCATGATCTATAGAAGCTGCTGTATTAATTATACAATGTTTTCCTATTTTAGTACCAACTTGAATTATTGAGCCATGTAGTATCTGTGAACCTTCGCCTGGGTCTATGTCACATATTGCAGTGTGATGTATTACAGTTTTAAATTCTTTATCTTTTAGTTTATTTGCTATTTTTTTTCTATCTTTATTATTACCTATTGCAATTACCCAAGGATCCATTGCAGTATCATCAAAATCATCATCATTATAATCTTCTACAAAATGAGGATTTTCTGTGTGGTTAATTATAACATCTGTAACAACTCTTGCATGCCCACCTTTTCCGTAAATATTAATCATTGCTTTCTCTTTTAAATTCTGGAACAATACTTTTCATTAATAGAAGTATCTTATAAAAATCGTTTGATCTTATTTTAGATAACTTTTCTATTTTAGGTATTAAAGTTTTAAAATCATATTCTTCATGATTTAATTTCATAATGTTATGGTCATTAGTAGGAATCATATTTTCACCATTACATAATAGCTCTTCATATAACTTTTCGCCTGGCCTTAAACCTATGTATTCAATTTCAACATTACTTTTAAAATGTTTAATTAAATTTTTTGCTAAATCTGTAATACTTACAGGTTCACCCATATCAAACAGAAACACTTCACCGCCCTTTCCTAATACACCTGCCTGTAATACTAATTGGCATGCCTCTGGTATAGTCATAAAATATCTTATAACTTCTTTATGAGTAACACTCACAGGACCACCCTGTTTAATTTGTTTTATAAATGTTGGAATTACTGAACCTTCAGATCCTAACACATTACCAAATCTAGTTACTATAAAGTTAGTAGCTGATTTAGTTTCTAAGAACTGAGTGTATAATTCTGCTATTCTTTTAGTTGCACCCATTATGTTTGTAGGATTAACTGCTTTATCAGTTGATACCATAACAAATTTATCAACCTCATTCATAAAGGAAATATCAGCAACATTCTTTGTTCCTAGAACATTTGTTTTAATTGCTTCAATTGGATTAGCCTCCATCATAGGAACATGTTTATAAGCAGCTGCATGAAATACTACATTAGGTTTAAAAGAATCAAAAACTTCTTCTAATCTATACTTATCTCTTACATCACCTATTACATATTTAATATGGGATTTTGGATTTGATCTACTTATCTCTTGTCCTAGATGAAACATAGATGCTTCGGCATTATCAAAAACAGTTACTGATGAAGCATCAAAATTAACAAGCTGTCTTACTATTTCACTACCTATTGAACCAGCACCACCGGTAACAAGAATTCTTTTACCTTTAATAAAATCTTTAATTGAGTTAAGATCAGTTATTATAGGTTTGCGATTTAATAGCTTAGAATAGTCTAAATTCATATATTATTTATTTGAGACACTAACCAATCCAATTCAACTTGGCTTTCAGAATCCGATATTGCATTTTCAGGATCTGGGTGAGTTTCAATAAATACTCCATCATATTCAAATATCTTAGCTGCTTGTGCATATTGTTTTGCTAACTTGCGACTGCCTCCAGTTATACCTTCTCCAGCCATTTGAGTTGAATGAGTACAATCTAAAATAACTTTGTCTGCAAATTCTTTCATTACATCTACACCTCTAAAATCTACAATTAATCTATCATACCCAAAATTAGATCCTCTTTCAGTTACCCATACTTCACAATTAGGATCAACCTCTTTAATCTTTGCAACTGCATGTTTCATTGCATCAGCAGATAACCATTGACCTTTCTTAATATTAATTATATTAAAGTTTTTTGCACACGCTACTAAAAGATCTGTTTGTCTACATAAGAATGCTGGTATTTGAATAACATCAACTACATCTGAAAGTGGTAATGCTTGGCTAGGCTCGTGTATATCAGTTACAATTCTAATATTAGGATAAGCTTCTTTAATACTTTGCATAATCCTAATACCTTCGTCTAATCCTGGACCTCTATCAGAATGTATAGAAGTCCTGTTAGCTTTATCAAAAGAACCTTTTAAATACCAATCTTTACCTCCCATATAACCATCTAAGGTTTTGGCTACTTCTAAAAAGTTATCCTCGTTTTCAATACTACAAGGACCGAGTATGTATGTATAATTTTTCATAACTTATTTTTATCCATCACAACTAATACAATCTTCCATTGCCTTTGCTGCAATATCACCTCTTAATACAGATTCAGTTCTCATGTAATATAAAGTTTTAATGCCTTGTTTCCATGCTTCTAAATGAACTTGGTTAATCCATTTTGGGGTTGCTTCTTTAGGGAATGCTAAATTTAAGCTTACTGCTTGGTCAACATATTGCTGTCTTACACCTGCCTGTTTTACTAGCTCTAATTGATTTATTTCCTTAAAGGTTTTAAATACATCTTTAAACGGAACGCCTTCATGGAATTCTGGTACATCTTTACATTTCATTAATATGCCTTTTAAGAAACACCAATCATCTAAGAATTTTAATCCTTGAACAGATCCACCATCAGCCATTATCTTGTCCCATACTTTTTTAT
>Ga0209092_10000202_pt1 | contig 56759 bp, 35 predicted proteins | sample FraStrMetagenome_FD_187446 | JGI IMG/M metagenome (GOLD analysis project Ga0209092, IMG submission 187446) | Marine eukaryotic phytoplankton communities from Arctic Ocean - Fram Strait ARC3M Metagenome (SPAdes) (version 2) | ecosystem: Environmental > Aquatic > Marine > Oceanic | place: Fram...
GTAGAAAACACAATCGATTTCATGAAAAAAAATACATTTTGTCTTGCTTGATGATGGATACTATTCTAAATTTAAATTCATGGTCTGAAACCCAACTTAAACATAGAATGAACAGTCATGATGCTGAAAATGAACTTGTTTGATTCACGACGTTAGGATTTTTTTCAAACCTATTTTGAGCAAAGCTAGACCCTGTTAGTTTCACTTTCACTTAGCAATCCCAATGAATAAATATGAACGCAAAAAATAATTTTATTTTTGATCATATATCTATGAAATGGTAGATGGAAGTTATTGTTTTCATATTTTTTGATGTAGCATGAAGGAAATTGTGTTCAAATGCATCAAAGAGCATTTTTTATTTTTACATGAAAAGAGGCTCTTATAACAGGCTTAAAAAGGCTATTTGATAATGAATAAAAACAGCCATCATTATTATTTGTTCTTCGGGAACTGTTGAAGCCATACAATCAGAACCCCGAATAAAAAAGTTTAAAAAAACCTTCACACTTCGCCGGCTGAAGAAGAATTTCTCGCCACTCAAGATCATTTAAAGAGACCCACAAAAATGTCACGGAAATCGCGTGAAGATAAGTCTTCATGGAAAATACCTTCCATTTATGCCTTCTCAGGCGGCTATGGTCCCTACCGAGTAAAAACTTTCGATGCCATCGATGGAGCAGCCGTCTTGATTCACAATAGTTCCGTTTCGTCTTCTTCGAAACAAGGGGTCGAAAAAAGCAACTCTGATGAAGAAAAAAAGGAAGACAGCGACAATTTCTATTATAGCCATCCAATGCATTCCTTAGCTGGACAACTACAACAGCATCTTTTAGCTGAAAGCAAGGATTATAGTTCTGAGAGTAAATCATTCTTTATTTTGGATGTCTGCGATATGTTTGATGACATGAACGAATATGAAGATGCTATTTCCCAGGAGAATGAGTCTCAAGAGCTCACAAAAGCTTTAGGGAAGTCAATATTGCGTACATTGCGAAGAATGCTTGTTCAGAACATAACCCTTGTGGCGAAAGATAATTTGTGCGGTTTGCTATTAAAAATGTATCGAGTGATTGAAATGCTTGATCCTAGTATGGTGTCTGGAGTGAAGCTTATCCATCCCAAACTATCGTCAAACTTCATCAATTCAAATTTGGTTGCCTACAGTGTTTCAAGTTTGAGGTCTAGTGGTTCTGTAGATTTGGTTATGGTCAAATCAACAGATCCAAGGATCGATATGATTCGTACTTATTTTCCAAATGGGAGCACCCAAATATATCCTGTAGATCAGTATTGGTTACTTGCTTCATTCCAAGAAAACTTTTCTAAAGATATCGATATTTCGTACAATCCTGATTTCTGCAATTTAATGGGAAGATCATTATTTTTATCCCGATTGACTGTTGAGATGAACAGACGCACAAAACAATATGAACGTAATTGTGAAGACATCACTTCCAATCTGATCGATAAAGTTCATGTATACGATGAGAGCCCTCAAGATAGTGATTTCACTAATTTCGATTGGTCGAACTGTCAAAGAGAAATAGGAGCTTTAGTACTTCGTGGCAATCGCTGTGTTTTAGTAAGATCTTTAGAAGGAAAGTGGCAAGGTATGAGAATTCCATCTGTTATACCAAAGGAAGACGAAAATCCATATGATACTGCTGTTCGTGCAGTTATTGAATTAACCGGTGTTGAAGCAACAGAAGTGAAGGTTTTGTCAGATATTATTTCTCCAGTGTATATTTATGCTCCAAATGGTCGTCCCATTGTAATGCAACTGTATCCTTTGTATGCAACAGAGCCACCAGTTGATGGTCCGTTAGAAGATGCTGATATGGAGGACGAGGAATCACCTTATGATTGGTATTTATATTCTAATGCAATGAAAGCTCTTGATGGCCAATCTATTGCTGCATTGCAAACGATGTCTTTGTCACTTTTGCAAGCTGCAAATGTTGGATTAGTGCCTTGTAAATGGGGAGGAGTATTTGGTCAGGAACTCCAAATAGTTTGTAATTCAATTGTTCAAGAAACGAACACACAAGCTGAGCTTACTGAGCAAACATCTTTACTCAAGACAAAGGTTGAAGAATGGAAACCAGCTCCTCAAGAGAGCGATATGCTTCAATACGTGAGGGAAGCGAAGCAAATAGTAGCTAAACGCTTTGATGAGAAGTTGCAAAAACAACGCAAACTTCCGGTAACATTGCTTTCTGGATTTTTAGGTTCTGGCAAAACCACTCTTTTGTCTCATATTTTGACTAATTATGATGGAATTAAGATTGCTATTTTAGTAAATGACATGGGAGAAATTAACATTGATGCCGCTCTTGTGAAGAGCACAGTCAGTATCCGCCAACGCGAAGAGCACATGGTGGAATTATCAAATGGATGCATTTGCTGTACTCTTCGTGAAGATTTATTGGTTGAAGTAGCAAAGATTGCTTCCTCCGAAGAATGCTATGATTATCTCATCATTGAATCTACGGGCGTCTCAGAACCCTTGCCAGTAGCAGAAACATTTACATTTGAGGATGATTCTGGATTACGATTAGGTGATCTTGCTGAAATTGATACTCTAGTGACTGTAGTAGATGGCTCCCGATTCTTATCTGAATTGGACAGTTTGGAAAAACTACAAGAGCGAAATTGGCATGCAGACCCTGAAGATGAGCGCACAATTTCCCATTTACTATGCGATCAAGTAGAGTTTGCAAATGTGATTGTTGTGAACAAATGTGATTTAATGGATGTAGATGAAAAGAAAAAGGTGAAAAATCTCATTAAGAATATGAATCCATCAGCCAAATTGTTTGAATCTGTGTTCAGTGCAGTTCCGCTTGAAATGGTACTAGGAACAAGATTGTTTTCCATGACAGAAGCAGAAAAACATGAAAACTGGTTGAAGGAAGCACGTATTGGGGAACACAAACCTGAAACCGAGGAATATGGTATCGGGAGCTTCACCTATCGTGCAATTAGACCTTTTAGTCCAATGAAATTTCAACATGCATTAGAAGCCATGTTGAATAAGTCATCACCTCCCTTTGACACATCCACAATTTTACGTGCAAAGGGATTTGTTTGGCTTGCAAATTGTCCTCAAATACAAGGTGAATTTTCTTTAGCAGGAAATCATTTTTCTTTATTACCTGGAAATCCTTGGTGGGCCGAAATTGAAAAATGCCACTGGCCCGAAAATCTGGAACAAGCCATTGCACCCTTATGGCACGAGCCACACGGAGATCGTCAACAAGAAATTGTCATTATTGGACAATTACTTGATAAAGAGGAAATCACTCGCGTGCTTAATACATGTTTAATTTCAGAAGATGATTTTACGCAAGGTCAAGCCGTATGGGATAATTTGTGTGAGGAAGAAGGTGACCCATTTGCGCAGGAATGGCAAGAAGCCATTGATACAATTGTCAAAGGAGAAAATCATTCACATGATCATAGCCACGAACACAGTCATCATCATTGAATAACATGTATTCAAATTGCCTTGAATATTCTCCTCAGTCCTTTTGACATAAGGGCCATCTCTATGATAAAAAGTTTTTGACTTTAATTATTTAACAAAACAAACGATGCTAAAATCTGATCAATTTATATTATCATTACGTTCCCAAATTATTGACATTGCTCTAATAAATATAAGACTGCTTTATATTGGTAATAATATGAAGATTTACTAAAGAAAATCTATTTCAGATTCTTTAACAACAACAAGTTACCGGTTAATCGAGAAAGGCAGCCGATGATCGTATATGATTTTTTATTCCTCTTTTTTCAATGTATCAGATTTGGGAAGGGACACCTCCACTTTCACCTTTTTGGACTCACTTTCTAATTCACGTATAGTATCTTTCATGCGAATTACCGTCCCTTTCAATTGATGAATTCTTGCTACCAAATACCATAAAATAACATTGAACAGAGCCAACCAAAAGTTTCGTTCAGTACGGAATTTCATTGCCTTCTTGTACCAATAGATTTCAGTTTCATATCGACAGGATTGACAATGAAAACCATCTATCCCCACGTTAATTTTTTGTACCGTGTTTGCAAAAATTAGCAAGCTTATCATAAAAAAGAGATGAAAGAGTCTGATGTAGAATGCCCCAAATGACACTTTAGTAAAGAATAGTTTATGAACTAAATTATTGCCTAGTTTTTCTAGTGCTCGAGGTCCAGGAATGGAAAGAAGAAAAAGAGATACGCAAGGAATAGGGAAAAACTAAAAAATGTTGTAAAGAAGAGAAAGCAGCTTAGTGATAAGCGTGGCATGGAGATTCGACCTTCACGTTCTTTTACGTTTCTTTGCACTTACCACCCAGATCAATTGGCCCCAACTCATTCTTTATTTTCTATTTTTGAGGAAATGCTGAACTGAAAAATAAAGACAAAGCTTTTGATAGAGATTCTTGTGAGTTTTGCTTTACCCAGTGAATTTCAAGTTTTAGAACAGGAAGGATGTTCCAAAGATAAAGACGCGTGGATGATGTGTTTAATAATTTGAATTGATGTTTAAGATTGGATTCGTTGCATTTATTTTTCAGTCCCGTTCTTTATTTTCATATAGGAGGTAACGCTAAATCTCTAGATTTCTAGATTTAGTAAGAATTGATCGTTTCATATAGGAACACTTACACGTGGAATATTAATCTATGAATTCCTCCACCTTGATGGATGCATTCTCTTTGACATCTTCCATGGTCATTGATTAATTAATTATTAAAAGTGAGAAAATTTTAATTAGAAAATAGGTGTATAAACGAGTGTTTTCATAGGAAGCCTTTCAATCGCATCAAAGCTAACTAAAGTACACAAAGGTGATTATTGACAGTAAAGTAAGTTGTTGAATCAGTCATCACAATGGGCAACGCCCCCACAAAAAGTGAAAATCCCTTACATGGCGGGAAGCATGGTGGAGGAGTAGGCCGAGAAGGAACTTCAACATATCAACCCGGAACTTACACCAATCAACACCCTCAAAATCAACATCAGCACCATCCGAATCATCACCCTAATCATGCACATCAACAGCACCAAGCTTCCCATTCGTCACCCCAATCAGCACATCATTATGGAGCGTATCCTCCCCCTATGGGAATACCCGCAGGAAATCAAACTGATCAAAGCAAAGATATGAACATGGATACGTCCCATTCGACACCTATGAATACGAGTCCTTCAAACGCAGCTGCTAACAATCAGAACATTCCGATGGGCATGAATACAGATAGTGTAGGTGGATCTATGCAAGTTCAGGTACAGCCTTTAAGCCCCAACTCCACAGAACTCATGTCATTAGATGATGATACTGTACCTACGGTTTTCCGTTGGGAACATGGAGGTCGACAAGTTTACATCACAGGTACATTTAATGGCTGGTCACGTCAAATTCCTATGCATCGCTCAGGAAATGACTTTACTTACATCCATAACCTCAAGAGGGGGAAGCACGCCTTTAAATTTATTGTGGATGATGAATGGCGTTTTGCACCAGATCAACCTACAGTCGCCGACATTGAAGGTAGGATTAATAACTTCATTGATGTTAGTGATTTTCAGGCATATACAGGAGATCGGCACTTTGAAGAACGAACAGAAAGTTATTCCAATATCAAGGCTGCAGCATCAAAATCGAATAGCAATAACAATCAAACTACAACCACAAATCATGAAGGTATGCAAGCTTCTGATGGAAAGCAAAATAGTTCAGCAGTTACAAATATGGACACACATTCCACTGTGATGAAAGATAGGGAGGGATTTTCAAACACAATGCCAGATTTAGACGAATACACGAAAGAACCTCCTCCCTTACCTCCTCACTTGAGGCATATTATATTAAACAAACCTCCCCAGCTGTCTGATACAGCAGCGCTTCCTGTTCCACAACATGTGGCTCTCAATCATTTGTATTGTACAGCTATTAAAGATAATATGATGGTATTGGGAATCACCCAGAGGTATAAGACTAAATTTGTTACGACAGTTTATTACTCTCCTTGTACAGGATAAAAGAAGTCAGTACATAGGGCACACATACATTTCGATTTACCCCCAAACTAACTTATAATCAACTAATACAAAATGACAACTCTTTTACATCATTATAAATTGAAAAATAATAAAAACATATAAACATACATATATAAACAATGTGTTATCAACAAGAATCCTGCCATTTAGTTCGTGAAATATGAAACGGGAGAGCTGATATGCAAATTATTTAACAGGATAGCGATAAAGCTACTGCTGTGATGAACCTTAGAAAATAAATTCTGTAGATGCAGGAGATCGAAAAGATACAGACTAATTCTAGCTACAGGAATCTAGACTTTCTAAATGTATACAATAGCATTAGGGTTGAGGGAATCATCTAGATTCATCGATAACCAAGAAGGAGAAAACGTTGTTGCAGATCGAAGAAAGCAAATTATTGAACATTGCCACCTGAACGAATACATTCATTTTAAGAACATTTTCAGCTGTTAGGAACCATTACTCATGCACGATGAGTCCGAAGGCTGACTTGACTTGTACCAAACCATTCGCTGAGACGTGTTTGTTTTTGAAAAGAATCAATGCAAATAGATTTAGATTGAAGTTCCTTTACCAAACACTATCATATTATTGATCATAAATTGACATGATACTTTCATTTTGTTTTAGATCAAATGGAAAAAAATAATTATAAAAATAGGGTTATCTCACAATTTACCACCTGCCGTCCCTACAAATTTTGGCTAAGATAACGTCACTATGACGAACTTATTCTAAATTAATTCCCAAAAGATATGTTGAAGCTGAAATGTTTCAACAACAAACAAAAATGATATTATCTGTAAACGCAAAAGCAGATATCAATATCTAATACACTCATCTTCATTGATTTCGATATGCATTATTTCCTGGCCGTAGTTTATGCTACATGCATAATTACGAGCTCAGCCTTTGCAAAGCCTTTTTCTGTCGGTCCATCTTCTTCTGATGTCTTGTCAGCATCACAGGTTTGTAACCTCGAGAGAGACATTGACGGGCTCAAATCCTGGGCTTTGGATAATAAAGTACAGATTCAAAATGGATTAGAATTGGAGGAAAATGAAGGTGGCGATTGGAGTGTCTCCTTATCAAAAAATAGTGAAGAAGATAGCCCAATCTTGCAAATTCCGTCTCATTTAGTACTCGCCTCCACAAAGATTAAAGAAGAGCTTAAAGATCAAGTTCCTCCATCCGTCATAAATTTTTTGGAGCAGCGGAAGGTTGGGCATCAATTACCACAATTTTATTTATGGCTTAAAATATTGAAAGAGAACGATCAAGGAAAAGATTCACAATGGTATCCATGGTTACAATCATTACCAAGGACTTTTACTAATGCAATAGCTATGGATGATGTTGAAATGGAATGTTTAGCACCATTTGCTTGGTCACTAGCAAAGATGCAGAAAATTCATTTAAAATATTTCCGTGAGGCGTTAGAAATGATTGAAGGAAATGAAATTATGAGTGAAGCTACAAAAACTGATTTAGATATCACACAATGGGCTTTCTCAGTAGTTTTTACTCGAGCATGGTGGAAAGATGTGGAAGATAATAGGACTGACATTGTGCCGGTAGGGGATATGTTTAATCATGATCATCCCGATAATGTTCGCATCACATATGATGATGAGGGTAATTGCAATGTCGTTCTGAAAAAAGATGTTCCCACTGGAACTCCCCTAAATTTATCCTATGGTCTTCAAACAAATCCTTATCGTTTTATGGTTTTATATGGTTTCTTCGACGCTGCTCAAGATTCTATATTTTCTCAAATTTTAGTGTCTAAACCTTCAAAAAAACATGTTGATATGGGATATGACACCGACAAAATGGCAATCAATACAACTGATGGGACTCTCTCAGAAGAAAATTGGGATGTTACTTTGTTTTCTATTTTGGAACAAGTTCCACCTATTCAAGAAGCATTTCACAAAGCACATGTTGCAAATGACGATGTCACGAAAAAGGCTATTCGGAAACAATTTTATATGGAAACATGTATCATGTTGAAAAAACATATTGACAAGACGTTGATGGAAATGGATGCCTTATTGCAAAAAATAGACGAACAAGATATTACTCAGCATCCGCTGCTACCCATGATACGAAGAAGTAATACTTTTGTGGCACAAACTTTTTTCAAAGCCAAAAAACGTATAGATGGAATGATAAAGGAAGAAATGGCAGAGCGGAAGATTACAGAAGCAAAACAGGAATCCTCTTAGCTTTGATATATTCTATACAAGCATTATAAATATAAGATAATAAAGGCAATATAACTAATCAAATAAACACCTTATTGATTAGCAAAAACGAAAGATTATTGAAATTCATTCATGTACCTTTTTCTAGATTTTCAGTAGACGCGATGAAGGGATTCAGTAGCACTTTCATTGCTTATTCTTCCATCATTGTCGTGTTATTTGCAGTGTTGAATTCCATATATTTTCAAAAGTTAAAGTTTTTGCGCTTTCATTATGTTATTTATTATATTACTGTATAAAATTTCTCATTTCAGTTGTCCAAATTAAGGGTTGGGAACATTCGATCTTAACACAATCGTTATCAATAACATTTGACGTCGAGACTAACCCACCAAATTCCATAGGACCCATATTTTCATCTAAATCCCACTGTAAGCCCTCTGACCAACATGCATCGCATTTTCCACCTATTGGAATTAATCCGCAGGCAGGACCTTCCTTGGTCCTTTCGATTTCAATAGTATATCGTATGTTTGGATGCAAAATATAAGCACTGGTCTCCTCTGTGTATAAAATTAAATCATCATTTTGAAGTATCTTTTCTTTGGACCATCTATATAATGCTTGAATACTTGCCATACTCTGATCAAAACGACCACCAAAGGCTCCATAAATGCAAATACGAACTTTAGGTGATGATTTCGTATTTATTTTTAATTTCTGCAATCTTTGACTGTGTTCCAATATACATCCCGTCCCTTTCTTATAATCACAAATTGCTTGCATAGCTTTATCCAAGTCATTTTTATATTGATCAGAGTCTCGATAAATTACAGTACCTTGATTTTCGTAATAATCGCGTACTGTATCGGTAACGCTGTCTAAATCTCCAACTATGAGATCAGGAACCATATTCGTACTTTGTGTCGGAGCTTGTGCATTACTAGCATTATAAAGCCGATTTGCTCCTCCATCAGCACATATACGAAGGGATGATTTCTCCCAAAGATATTCAAAGAGACTTTTGCATTCTAAATCATTGGCTCTTTTATTCGCAAGCAACACCGGACGATTTAGAATAATGAGAAATGTAAGTGTATCATGTGAGTTTGATGGTGTTGTTATTGCCTCAGAATTATCTAATATTGTCTGTGCGAATGGACTTCTATAAGTTCGATTCTGAACAGTAGATGAAAAGTAGTACATGTTTTTTTTGTTTGTCTCAACTTCTATCTTTTTTGCATGAGAATTCATTGCAATGGATTTTTTGTGTATTCCTGATGGTAAGTATCTAGCTGAATGAGGGCTCTTAGTTTCACAAATGATGTTTGAATCAATACCAAAATAGCTGCGATTGTTCTTTCTATTCGTGAAGTGATTTTGAAGAAAGGTGGAAAATTGCTTATTTCTTTTTGTGATTTGTAAACTTTCAACTAAAAGTAAAGTGATTGTGAGTAATATGACAATACAAAAAGTTCTTCGTTGATAGCTTGTATAATTTTTGATCATATCCTTCTATTGTAAAAGTCAATTTCTGTCGAATAGATTTTTCTGTGACCTTGCTATTCTTAAGAAGGTGAAGCACTGCTGTGAGATGCTTCTTGAATTGACAGTTGATGTCTCGCCAACATCAAATCAAATCATAGCCACAATATTAATTCTGATATAGTACCTACTGTGTCTACGTACATCAATATGAAATCATCAAAAGTAGGTCTGTTTTCATGCATTCGGAACTCTGTTATTTCAATTGCATGAAAGAGAGTCCTCATCGAGGGATGCACAGGTAAAACAGTTTTCGTAACATATCAACTAGCATAAAATCAATATGAACTAACGAAAATGCTTAGGATATAATGATTAAGAATAGATGCTGTTTATGTTATGAAAATTAAATGTCACTCAGTAAATATACGATATTTGCAAGAACTCCAATTGATGAAAACCATGTAGTCTGTGTTGTACACGAAAAAATTCTTTCAATGATATTATACCGTTAAATCTTTTGGATCGGAAATTGACATAAATACCCAAAAACGATAGTTGATATGTTGTCTCGCGAATACAACTATATTTGAAACAAACAAATATTGCGCAATTAGCGTGATGCGAGGAATTCCACAAAGAAGTCTCTATTTTACGAAATCACACAATTCTCTCCAATTCAGTAGCATAACTCAAGACCTGTTTGATAAGATCCCTACTAGGAATGTCGTCTGCTTTACTTCCTACGACGGGTGGTTGGAAGCATAAATCTCCTCCGTCGATAATCCAATCATCTCTATATTCTTTGATGTATTCATCTAAATCCGCCAAAGAATCAAATTTCATCATGATTCTAGCATCCTCAAGAGACATAGTTTTGTATGCAACTTCCAAACAATCAGCAATCGAATCACGTACAGTGGGCAATAGATTTTCAACAAAAAAATTATAAGATTGATCTGGAATATGTGAACCTGCGTTAAGGACTTCATCGTAGCTTCCAACCATTAATTGTCGTTCCAGCGTAATAGGGAAAGTAATGAAAGGACTTCTAGCTTCCTCATCAGAAAGAAGTTCTAATTCTGCATGAAATTCTGATAGTCTATTCTCGATAAGAAGATACATTAGATTCAACCCAAGAATTTTTGCTTTTTGTGTTGAGATATTCGTTTGTGGTATTTCGTAATACATTTTTACCTGCGAAATATTTCGTGAGAATGCTGCGAGATCTCCTTCTTCAATAGATACAAGAACTGCAAGTTCCAATGCTTCTATCGCAATATTTAGAATTGCCGAAGATTCATCAATTGTTGGAAAATCGAGCATGACTATCTACAAGTGCACAATATCATGGTCCAAATTTGTTGATTTGTGAAAAATGTTAGTGTCTTGTTTAAAATTTGAATGCAGGTATAAACGAAGATTGATGAAAAGGATAACCATCATAAAACGCATGAGAGTCTTACCTTCAATTGAGTTATACATGATTTGGCTCCATCCAAATCCCCTGATTGAATTTTACTTTTGAGATTTGATAAAAGTTCTTCACCTTCTTTAAAACTGTTCATGTTGTTCACTCTCAATATAACTATTATAAGCTGTTTCTCGCTGTGTTCCTCCTTGATTTTAATTTACTTTGCTTTCGTTACACTATCTTTCGGCTTCCAGAGGCATCTTTTCATATTACGTTTTTCCTACATAAATAACGGTTTTTATAAAAACAGACGTTAAATGTTGGAGTATGTAAAATAATTTGGCTATTGGCAAGTTACCATTATTAGGTTTTGTGCCACGAGCATCTATAAATAAAATAAAATAAAATAAAATAAATCCCTATATGAATATCGTTTAATCATTTATTTATTTATTGCGAACACATCGAACTGAAACTACCACACAAAAAATGCACGATCTCATTTTGTCTTACTTCGACCTTATCTCATTCTAAAAATGTCCTCGGTTGCCAAAATGCTCATTCCTGGACGCCCCATATGGCAACAAACTATGCTGAGGATCCGTGATCCAGCAAAATCTGTTGCATTTTATAGAGACATAATGGGAATGTCACTTATTGATAAGTTCGACTTTCCTCAATATAGTTTTTCCTTATATTTTCTTACAACACTGCCCAAGGGTGAAAATTACAACTTAATCCCAGGTACACAAGAAGCTCATGACTATCTGTGGACAATGGATCGTGTGACTTTGGAATTAACTCACAATTATGGCACTGAAAGTGATGATTCATTCAAAGGCTATCATCCTAGTAATGAAGAGAAAGATGGTTTTGGCCATGTCGCATTTAATTGTGAAGATATTTATGAGGCCACGAAGATGTTGGAAGAGAAGGGCGTTTCTTTCAAGAAAAAGCCCAATGAGGGAAGAATGTCTGGAATTGCTTTTGCCTACGATCCAGATGGATATTGGGTTGAGCTTCTGAACCGTAGCAAAGTAGCTGTTCCAAAGATTGAAAATTATTTCAATTTGTCCCAGACTATGCTACGTGTCAAAGATCTTCACAAGTCAATCGCATTTTATGAAACTTTTGGCTTGAAAGTTCTAAGAAAGAAAAACTATGGCAGTTTTACCAATGCTTTCATGGGTGTTCCAGATGAGCTGAATATACCTTCAACTGATTCCGAAGATCCAGTAAATCGTGATGAATCTACTTGGTCAGATGCCGACGCTAAAGAAATGCTCATGCGAAGATTCCTTCCTGTTCTTGAGCTGACTCATAATCATGGTACTGAAGATGATGAGGAATTCAAACATTTTAATGGCAATGAATCGGGTAGACAAGGGTTTGGCCATATTGGTTTTTTGGTTGATGGTAAGAGAAACTAAATTATTTTGATCATTTTGAAGACTACTTTCAAAACATCTAATATCATCATTCTCTCAAAATAAAACAAAGACGTTTATGAAGCATGCGACGCAATCCGAACTCTTGGATATGGATTTAGGAAAGAGCCAGATGGTGGTTCCATGAAGGGTGAGAAAATGAAATGATATTTTATATGACTACAAATATATTTTTCTAACTTTTTTCTATAAATATAACATTATAAAAGGCCTTGCATTCGCCTATGATCCAGATGGATATTCTATTGAAATTATCAAAAGAGGGGGGATTGAATTTGGCGATGTAAAGAAGGTTATGTCTAAAACTGACTGATTCTCAATTCCAAACACATCGTTCTAGTTTGATATTGCTATGAAGACTTGGAATAAGTGCAAAAGTACCGTCGAGTATATGAGATACACAAAAAAGAAAAAGATATCGTAATACAGAAATAACTTCTAACAGTCTTTGGAATTACAAGTGTCGGACACGGATTGAATTTAGCTTATCATATCCTTTGTCCTTTGTTTTTTTAATCTGTTCAATTCAAAATATTTTCTCCCCTTGGGCGTATTTTGCATCCCATAACCCCATCCAAATTTAATGTAAGATCATATTTCACAGGTAGAGGACCTTCTAATTCAAATTCAAACTCAAAGTCCAACAGAAGACGTGCAGTACCCAAAACAACCTCTGTCAAACCCAATCTAGTACCCAAGCATCCTCGTGGGCCTGCTCCAAAAGGCAACCAACTAAAGCTACTTAATGCTCCACCATTCGTAGAATCATCAACCCATCGCTGAGGATGAAATTCATTTGCATGTTCCCAATTAGTTGGATCTCGTCCAAGAAACCATGGGCTAAAGCAAAATGTGTCACCAATGGTTACAGGATATCTTCCATCACAAAGTGATCCATTATCTGTTGCTGTTCTACCAACAAATGGTACGGCAGGATATAATCGTAAAACTTCTCTGGCTACACCAACTAAAACAGGCATCTCTGAACGCATTTTGTCCAATGGAACATCCCTCCCAGCATTTGTTTCGATAGCTTCTTTTCTTGCCTTTTCTAGCCAACCTTTATTCTCTGGTTGGTGTAATATATACAGTGCGGCGGTGGCAGTCGATGCTGTCGTATCGCTACCAGCAATAATAACATCAAATAATATAGATCGAATATCATTATCATCAAAGTCCTCAACAAGGACTCCTAATAAATCTGCTCTGCTCTTCTTCTTCCCAGATTCTTCTTCCAACCTTCTTGAAGCTATTACTTCGCTAACAAGACTTCTTAGAGTAGGTAAAAGCACATCAGTCACACGAACATAATTTTTTGACAATCTGGGTGATATTTGCCATAATGGTGGTATTTCATTTGCCAAAGCAACAATACGTTCTAAATATTCTGCAATCGTATCTGACAATAATTCCGTTTTTTGAAAATTTGTTGCACCCTCTTTCCCCAAGCCAAATGAAACATCTAATACCACATTCAATGCAGACTTTCTCATTTCAGCATACAAATCAATACTCTTTTTTGAGACGAATCGGCTGGCTAAATCATCTAACTCTTCTTTGGACGCAGATACAAAAGACTCCATAGATTGCTTTTGTTCAAAACTTGGAATACATGTGCGTTTATGTCTCTTATGACGATCGCCTTGTTCATAAACAAGGCCTTTGTCTAACTCCAAGGTTTCAAACAATTGAACTGAAAATCGACGAGGTAGAATACTTGCTTCTTCCACCGTGGCTGCACGTACAACTTCAGGGTTAAGTAGAAAGTTATATTTTCCTACAGGTCCTAGATTTACTGGAATCACTCCATCATATCCCTGCTCTTTCATTTGAAGCATATATTCCCAGGGCGATCCATTGATAGCAATGCCAAATAATGCTTCCAAAAAGGATGGAGCCTTTTCTTCAACATTGTTATTGTTGTCGCTAAGGTGAAGTGTTGAATGTCTTGAATGAAGTAATTTTACGACAGGAGAAAATCCCTCCACACCAAATATCAAGAACTGTATTAATTGATGAATGATAGCTAACCTCATTTTTTAATCGATCGGCTCACTCTGAAAGTGTTTGAAGAGAAGTTGACTTCGTAAGAAATTGATGTAGAACTCATAATTCATTGTTGGATAAACACGAACCTATCAGCAGTATGCATATATTGATGTATCTTTGTATCTTTGTATGATCGGTGCTTTCTACATGACACATACGTAATATTCATATTGAACCTAGATATGTCAAATGAATACGAACAAAAAAAAACGATTGCAGTTTTTTCTCACATTTTCATCAAGACAAATGTTAGTTTGTTTCACATTTTAATTAAGTTTTTAATTTCCTAGCAAGAAGCAAAAGCCCAATGATATTATCTTTGATTCATGTTTCAATATTCCTATTGCATGATTCCATTTTTATGTATTCACGATCGAGGACAAAACCCGGTTCAAAATTGTAAGAGAAACGGTATGTTTCTTCTTGCACAAAAATACTATGTTTTCCTATCATATTCACCTTCCTTTCACAAAATGGGCCTAAATTTACGGACAGCGAATTATTTCGTTGTTTAGACCTTTCATAAATTTAAAGGATAGAAACTTCACGGGAATAGAACCCGCGAACAAATTTTGGTACAAATGCATATAATGCACTTTCGTTAAGTTTGTCACCTCTGCTCAGAAATTACCTTGAACGGCGTTCATGCTGCAACCAATCATTTATGATTTTTAGCCGATACAATTCTGATGAGATTGTAGAGGTGAAGAAATTTTCCTAAAGGCCTAACGTACGCAAATGTTTTCAGTTTCCAGTTTCAGTCGGAAGAGTACCAACAAGACCATTACGTCTAAAGTAAAGTTGTCTTAGCTCTGCTTGTGGCATATAAAGTATATCAGGTTCCCTGTTACTTGATCTTGGAGTAAATTTTAATCAAGAGCATGAGGATCAATAATTTGTGGTCCATGAAATTGATCATCGTATTTTTGAAAATGAAGGAGATTCCAATACCTATCCTCATAATGTTCAAACTTTTGCTAATTTATTTATGGTCGTAGTGAAAACTCAGGTTTTGTGGTGCTAAGTTATGCAGACATAATAGCTTCATGGCCAAAAATGAACACTCATGATTTGTCTATTTTAATGTTTGAGTATCTCCAATCTCAAAAACTCACACTTGTGTTTTAATTTGCCGATATTCGATCACCTTTTGGTCTCAAAATTCGAGATCATCTAAAAAAACTCAGCTGCGTTAGAAAAGAGGGTGTATTTCGAAGGTTCACAAGCTTTTAATATCGATTTCAGTATGAGGCGCCAATTTGGCATCGTTTAATGTAATCGTTCGGCATCGAATATTTATGATTGTAGATGGACACTCATTAAAGTATTCATTAAAACAATGCCAACAAAAATAAAGCTGATTTATATTGATAAGTATCAAAAGTAAAGATAGTATAGAAATTTTCATTTTCATATTATGGAATAATACTGCTGCAACGACTTGCCCATTTATTTGGCGTTTCCCCACTATTTTTGATAACGTTCATAGTCATTCCCTTTGTATTTGAGTGCAATTTCATTCGGAGTAAACGAGTTGTAGTAGAAATGTACAAATAATCATCTTCACCAAAAGCTAAACTTGTTATAATTTCTTCTGAGGGATGAGAAGACGATGATTGAGGATTTGTAATAGGTATGGTTCCAACATGAACTCCAATTGAATTAAGAATGACAATTCCTATTGGGTGAATGGCAATGTAAATGTTTCCATTTGTGTCAACTTGCATACCACCATTTGGTACAGGACTTGAAAGCTTACTGTTTTTTGGTAAAAGACTAGTAATATCAAAAAATATATTCGATTTGCAAATAGATGCATACTCTTCATCTTCCTCGTCTTCATCTTCTTTTGTTTCACCTTCTTCGTCCTCATCATCAACATCCTCTTCTTCTTCTTCTTCTTCTTCCAACATGACATTAACGACCAAAACTTTGGAATCCTTAGTACGTTCTAGAACAAACACACTTCTAAAATCATTTGCCAACGAAAGAGCCATTAATTGACTTTTAGATGACTGACCGTCATAAATTATATCCAATTCTCCATCTTCATGCTTTGTTTCATGTACGGAATGCATGGAACGACTTTGCGAGGACAGAATGGGTGGAATTGAATTCACGTTACGTAAGGCAAACAATTGATTTCGACGAGAAGACTCCATAGAAATAAATAGTAAATCATGAAAAGTGGGGAGATAAACTAAATCCCATGCTTGTACAGGTTTAACCAATGGAGTTCGTGCTCCGTCTTCTTCAATACGAATGATTCGTTGTTCTCCGATTTCTGAGACTATTAGTTTCGGTTCTATTTCAACTGTTCCAGGTAAAGTTGTCGTCATAGCAATTCCAGCACTCCCAATTTTGGGTTTTTTATCATCATTGCAAGAAGAAGATTGAGACCATAAATCGCATTGAGTTCTATTTGACCGACAGCCACTTCGTTCCATATGCAATGTACGTCCAATTGGGATGGGTCCACCTCCAGTCTCCCATCTCCAAATTCGGTTCGTCGCCATGTCCGAAATTAACAGAAAGCCTCTACCCAACTCCTCATCATGAACCCATAAAGGGTGATTCAAATGATGGAAAATTGCAGGCTGCTCTGCTGTATTCGAGAGGACTTCCTGCATTGGTTGAGAAAGATCAGAAGATGATGCCGATGTTGAAAGGGGAAGCAATTCAGAGACGCCGTCGCATTTGGGAAAAGAGCATTCTACGGTTGCAGATATCTGCATATAGTTTGTTCCATGAGAAAATATGCCACGACGAATTGTTCCTCCATTAGCTGATATGGAACTTGCTCGAATGAAAAGATAATACACTAGTGAGGGTACAAACAATGCTAGCCAAGCAAACCCATCGTACGAAGACGCTATAGAAGAAGGGGTACTTGCTGTAACTTCGCTGGTAGAGGGTTTTGATTTGTTACCCTTTTTACTCTTTTTTGATTTTTTGCCTTCGTCGAGTTTCTTTCCTTTCGAGCGGAGACGGAGTGATTGTTGTCGCTCCATTTTGATGTTTGCTCCAGAAGTTTCTTTCTTTTGAAATGAAATGTTATTGTTAGGGTTCCAAGGTGACAACACCACAAAAATATCGTTATCTACAGCACAATCAAATATATGGTATTGCTTACACGTCATAATTTTAACACTTGTTTCTCCTGTCAACAAATTCAACAAATTCAACAAATACCTATATTGGTTTTCAATCAAGCTTCAAATATATTGTTCCATTGTTTTCCGTTTCCCTAAAAAATGATCGAAAGTTTACATTTCCATAATCAAAACCTAAAGAATGTTAAAAAGAATTACGTTTCATGGAGAAAACATGATTCTACTTTTAAATCTATAGGATTGGATGAAACATGATTCTACATTTGTTGACATTGCACTTCTTCGTTATCTTCTGCACCTGCTCCATAACTATTATTACGTCTCCCGCCAGAGAAAAAAGAACTTCTAGGTCCATCTCCAGAGGAATACGAAAAGAATTGTCTAGATGATCCAAAAAAGGGGTTTTGCATTCCATCTCCATCATCATCTCGATCCAAATATTCTTCTCCGCTATTTCCATCATCATTTCCTATATCTCCCATTTTTGTTTTTCCAAAATCTGACGCTCTCGCTTGTTTCAATATTCTGATACTTTCTGATGTCTTACTTTGGCTGTCATCATTTGATTTGTCATCAAGAACAGTGGAAATTCCATTTAATTTATCCAGCAATCGACCCAATTCTCTTCGTTCTTCACGAGTCAAACTCTCTGATACATTACTTCCACCTGTCGCACTTAAATTGGATCGACGGGACAGGGAACCAAAATCAGCTGCCCTCCTACTTTTTTTTTCACCTGGCATGATAACTTTGAACTGAAGGAATAAATCTCCACGTTCACCATTCCGTGTGGGCATACCAACACCTTGAATAACCCTAACATCATTTGTATGAATCATATCAATATCATCCTGTGTTTCCTCTTCCTCTTCTTCTGTATTCCCCAATGCATTGCTGTTCTCATTTACGTGGGAACTAGTTTTTACCAGTATCTCGGATCCATCCAAAAGGACAATTTTTCGTTGGAACCCACAAATAGATTCTTTCAGTGATATTTCACATTCCATAGCCAAATCTGCTTGTTTTCGAGAAAACACACGATGAGGCCGTTGGACTAATATAAAAATAGCATCTCCAGGGGTAGCATTAGGATCGATATAATCAATTTCACCGGGCAAAGTTATCCGTTGTCCAGAACTAGATCCAGCAGGGATGGTAACTTCCATTTTTTTGTACGATGCATGTGCAGTATGTTGATGACGACGTGGAATGGGCAGCGACACTTTTTTTATACTTCCCATGTACAGTTCTTCCAGAGTGACTTCTAATTGATATTTCACATTTCGATGAGCAGATCTTCGTTTGTTTTGAAAGGTGGAAGATGAAAAAGGAGAAGCTCCAGCGCCACCAAAGAAGGATCTTAAAATGTCTTCTTGAAAGGAGCCTGACATACCACCAACACCACCGCCATTCTCCAAACCAGCTTTCCCATATCGATCATATATAGTGCGCTTATCTTCAGAGCTTAATACATCATATGCTTCTGAAACACGATCGAATTCAGTCCTATCCCCATCAGGTGTTTTATCAGGATGTGTCTGTACTGCTTTTCGACGGTATGCTTTTTTGACTTCGGTGGATGTAGCCGTTTTATGAATACCTAATATTTCATAATAGTCATCTCCTGAGGAAGAAACTCCTCCACGAAGTTGAAGAAATTGAGTGAACTTATTTCCAACTATTGGATGCTTTGGTGGTGCTTCTTTTGTTGTCATTACCACAGAGGAATCCATCGCATTATTAGTTGTCGTTGTGCCATGGATTTCATTGTTGTCTATAGGCTTACGAATAGAGCAATGATAGGAATGAGAACTACGATGAGCTGATGCGGCAGCTAAACAAGCTGCAGCAGAAAATACATGAACATGTCTCTTGGTCTTTGTTTGTCCGGAAGACATGCTGCATTGAATTTTGAGCCAACTTTGAAATGTGTGGACCCATCTAAGAAGATTTTATGTACAAGAATCTCAAATTACGTCATCTGCAAGATTCCATAATTTTTGCTAAGTAATTTTTAATTACTTAGGTTATGCAAGCCTCCTGGTGTTCGATCGATCCGTCCAAAGCTGCGACAAGTATCGTATGTACAATTTAGTATGTTTATGCGGATTACTACCAAACATTGCTCCACATGTCGAAATATGAAACCCACAAAACAACTCAACTCCACTCAAATTTTGATTACGATTGTATATCATATACAATTTCACTTTCATTTTCACGCATCCGCCAATCACACCACCCAGATATTTCTATCCGATGTTTACATTGCAACCAAAAGGGTCAGGAAAAGGAAGTTCCAATTCTCAACTCCGAACAAACCTCAAATATTTTACTAAGCTTGGTCTTTATTTTGGAGCTATTCGTGCTGCCTACGTTTTCTTTGGATCTGATAGCAGCGACGCTCCTGCCAAGAATTAATTGCGTCTATAGTACGTAGACTCCACATTTCACACTCTCCATTCCATTGGAACATAATTTCCATGAGAATATTTCATCATAATCATTCATCCAATTATTTATCATCTACATTCAAACAATCAAAAATATCATACCCACAAAATATACTCCATTATGCCTCTTACTGAAGAGCAAAAGGAAAGAATACGTAAAAACAGAGAACGAGCAATTCAAATTCGACAAAAACGACTATTGGAACAACAACAACAACAGCAGCAGCAGCAGCATAAAACTAACGAAGGAAAAAAACAAAAATTAGAAAAAGGGGATCCTCAAAGCAGTCCTCCAAAAGAATCGACAGAGGATGAGAAAGAGGAGGACATCATTCTAGAGGATTTTGAACAGTGTGCATCTGAATATGTGTCTAAACGAGAAGCCAAAGAAAAATATTGTCTACCTGAAGGAACATTGGCAATTTGTTCGTTTATTGAGAAAGAAAATCCTTTTCGTAAAGGATTTACAAATATGAAACTGTACAAACGTAGTGAGATTCGTACATTGTCGAGGAAGAGGTTTGGTGGATTGGAAGGTCTCATTGCAGAGCGGGAAAAGAGGGAGCGGAAGAGATATGTGAGGGATTTGGAGGATACCAAGAATATTTTTAAATAACTTGATGTTTTGTTGCTGGATTTAATTATAATTTTTCTCGATGCGAGATGCTCGTTATCAATTACATTTATCTAAAATATTAGATACTTTCTATCTTTTTCATTGTCATTTATATCATTTTGCATTGAATAACATCATGATGTGTCACATATAAGATCAGAATATGATTCTCTTCTTCGAAAATTATCTTGAATATTTCATGTATGTAAAAATATACTGAACTTGACCCCATCAACTTCTTCATCGTGACACCAGATTAGAGTAGAATCTTTTTCCAATCGTGTCGTAGCTTATTATTATTATATTAAATAGAATACAATCTGAAGTCCTAACAATGAAGTGGAGCACAGAATCATCCTTCACTAGCAATAGCGATGGGGTCAAAATATCATATGCTTCACTCGTTAGCGATGCTGCAAAGACGAAACCAACAATCTCATTTTTTACTGGATACAAAGAAACATATCAGAAGTACTTACCTTTAATGAACAAATTACATACAGAGGAGGGGTTTAATATCTTTACAATGGATCATCGCAATCAAGGCTTGTCTGGAGATACTCCAGGGACCACTTATGAAAAAGGATTTGAGGATTCTTCTGGTAAACGAATCTGCTACGTAGAAGACTTTGAAACAGCTTATGTCGAAGATATGAAACAATTTTTAGAAACAATCGTGAAACCAAGTTGTCAAGATGGGAATCCCTCGATATGTGTTCTAACTCACTCTATGGGTGGATTACTTGCTGCTAGACTCGCACAATTGACTGGTAAATCTCTGTTTGATAGAATGGCTCTTTCTGCTCCAATGATTAGTCACAAGAATATCTTAGATATTGGAGGTCTGTTTGACCTTGAGCTCCCTATTGGTCTAGCAAGCTCATTCGGTGCCTTGATGGTTAAAATGAAACAGGGCCCTATAAAGGCGGATGGAAGAGATACCGACGCTTCCAAACCTACTACTGAATTATTGACCCACTCTAGCGAAAAATTAGAAGCCTGGCACAAATTAAGGAAAGAGTATCCTCAAATTGTGTTAGGTGGGGCATCGTTTCAATGGGCAAAAGCTGCGTTAGAAATTGAAGACAATATTATGGAAGATATTGAGAAGATTGAAGTCCCAACGCTTGTATTCATGGCAGAAAATGACGCTTTTGTGTACAACTCAGCAATAGTTGATTTTGTTGGAAAACTTGGGAAAGAAAAAGCTATGCTAATAGGACCTATCGCAAATGCCTACCACGAATTGTTGCAAGAAAAAAATGATATTACCAGCCCAATTTTAAAGACTATTGGTGCATTTGCTGCCCTTGGTTCACAAGAAGATGAAGATTTTTTTCCAGATAGTCTTCTGTCAGAAATTAATTCCATACCTTTATCGCAAACAAAATTTGATGAAAATATTTACTGGCCAAAAGGGTTTCATTCATGTTGGAAACCTCCATCCATACCTACTCCTCTAGTTCTTAAGAACAACCCAGGCACACGATATTTTGTTTCAACGTTTCTGAAAGGAGTAGCTCTTGCTGCTATTTTACGCTCCACGGCAGTTTGGAAAAATACTGAGAAATAAAAGAAAAGAAAGTTTATTTTAAATATATTCGAAGCAAATACACCACAAATAAATATGTATTGTTCAGCTGTCTTCTGCGAAAAGAGTTTCATACCTGGTATTAGGCAAAAAGTTTGATAGTAAATTATATTAGGCATGTTTCCATACTTATCCTTCATATTGGTGTTGGTAATAAAAATGCTTTTTTTAATAATCATTTACTCTATTTGCACACTTCCTCTTTTATCCTGTTGAATTTCCTTTTTTATTATGTTGTGCCTATATTCAAATAGATTTCTTTGTAAATTCTCCATAAAGATCGTCTTATGGTGTCAACATATGTGTTATAGTTTGTCCTAGATTAGGATGAAATATGAGCTTCCTAATCTTATTTTGTCGAAGTATTTTGGTATTATGATCTTTTGACCAAAGTGAGATTCATGTCAAACCATTTCATCAACCTTGTTTATTTTTTTATTTTTTTATTTTTTGAATAGCATCATACTCCGTACGGTAATGACGATATTTGCTGCTCACAAGGATTGACGTAATTTTCATAACCTAATAGGAATGCGCACAACCCAAGTCATGCCTGGCCTTGACACGCAACAAGGAAAAGTTCCAATTTGGTTACAATCAAGCTTAGTATCCGTTTTAATAATTCAGCCAAAGTCAAGTTCAAAATTTAAGTATAAAGCGTGCAATGCTATTTTACAATGGGATGTTTGAAAGATGCGTGACCAGCAATAGTTTCAGTTAGTAACTTTCAAGCTTCAGTGATGTATTGATTTGTTACAGCACACGCTTAGCATTGCAACTAATAGGTCAAATTAATCCATGATTTCCAAGTGAAGCTACAATGAAGCATTTAAATTCGAGGAACAGCTCGCATGTAAACAAAATAGTAAAACCTCAAATTATGTGACGAATGTAGAACATGGATGACAGCCACCATTCTCCGACTCTAAGATTTAACTTTCTCCTCATTAAATTCCAACTTTACTACAATTTTGAGAAGCGAAAAAGTGCATCATGTCACGGAAATCGCGTGAAGACAAGTCTGCATGGAAAATACCTTCCATTTATGCCTTCTCAGGCGGCTATGGTCCCTACCGAGTAAAAACTTACGATGTAATCGATGGAGCAGCCGTCTTGATTCACAATAGTTCCATTCCACCTTCTTCTATGCAAGGTGATGAAGAAGAGAAAAAAGAAGATGGAAATAATTCGAATTATAGTCATCCAATGTATTCCTTAGCAGGTCAAATGCAACAGAACCTTTTAGCTGAAAGCAAGGGTTATAGTTCTGAGAGTAAAGCATTCTTTATTTTGGACATCTGCGATATGTTTGATGACATGGACGAATATGAAGATGTCATTGCAAAAGAGGATGAGTCTCAGGAGCTTACAAAAGCTTTGGGAAAGTCAATATTGCGTACATTGCGAAGAATGCTGGTTCAAAACATAACCCTTGTGGCGAAAGATAATTTGTGTGGGTTGCTACTAAAACTACACAGAGCAATTCAATCTCTTGATCCCAGCATGGTGTCTGAAGTGAAACTCGTTTATCCCAAACTATCGTCAAACTTCATCAATTCTAATATGGTTGCTTCAGATATCGAAAGTATGAGATATGATGGACCAGTTAATTTAGTTGTAAGGAAATCTAAGCATCCAAGAATTGGCATCATTCGTTCATTCTATCCAAATGGGACCGTCAAAGTATGTACTTTAGACCAGTATTGGTTGCTTGCCGCATTTCAAGATAAAATACATAAAGGAGTGGTTACGGAGTATGATCCTGATTTCTGCAATTCAATGGGGAAATCATTATTTTTATCCCGAATGACTGTTGAGATGAACAGACACACAAAACAATATGAACGTAATTGTGAGGACACCACCTCCAATCTCATGGATAAAGTTCAATTATATGATACAAGTTTAGAAAATAATGATTTCTCCAATTTTGACTGGTCCAACTGCCAATTAGAAATTGGAGCGTTGGTACTTCGCGGCAATCGTTGCATCTTGGTTAGGTCTTTGGAAGAGGAGTGGCAGGGTATGAGAATTCCTTCGGTCGTTCCTAACAATAACGAAAGTCCACATGATGCTGCAATTCGTGCATTTGTAGAATTGACTGATGTCGATGAGGAAGAAGTTGAGACTTTACCAGAACTTGTGTCGCCTGTGTATATTTATGCTCCAAATGGTCGTCCTATTGTAATGCAATTATACCCCTTATATGCAACTTCACCTCCTCCGATGGATGGACCGTTAGAAGATGCTGATATGGAAGATGAAGAATCAACATATGATTGGTATTTATATTCTAACGCAATAAAAGCTCTTGATGGTCAGTCCATTGCTGCATTGCAAATAATGTCGTTGTCACTTTTGCAAGCTGCAAATGTTGGATTAGTGCCTTGCAAATGGGGAGGAGTATTCGGTCAGAATTCAAAATAATCCATTACCCAATTACTCACATCAAACTTTTACCAAGAGAACAAACTTAATATAGGTATGAAAATTTTAAAAGCTATAGTAACATCAAAAATTGTAATCCAGATATCGCATTGAAAAAAACACAAATAAATGAATTTAAATGAATCTATATCATTTTTCGTAGCAAGGTGATGGCGCACTTTGTGATGAGTGAGGCGGGAAGAATATGTGATGTAAAAATTAGTTACATAGCTCATTCAAGCCTTAATGTTACAAAAATAAAGAATCATTCCAATTAAAATATAAAATAGCTTTTACGTAGCTTTCTTATCTTAATTTTTTCATTATCACTTGATGTCAAAGTCAACGAAATTGTGTGGTTCGTCAAGGATTGACAAAAAAGGGAGAAAATGGGCGAACTAGAACTTAATCTGCGTCTTGATGAAAATGGACGCACAACTTTTGACCCAGAGATATTGAATGAAACTTCAAACATTCCGCAAAAACTTGATTACACATCCAAAGTTATTCTCTCATCTTTATCATCACTTCACAACCAAAATAGTTCTTTAAGAGATGATTTGCTCTTTGATTGCGAGGTAATATATTTATGTGTGGAACAACAAGTGCTTTTATCGTTTTTGGGAGTATTGAACGTACTAATTCATAAAGGATTTTGTTAAAATGTCTACAGGTATCAGATTGCGGGCTTCTTCCACGCACTTTCTGGATGCCTTGCGGAGCCGAGGTAAGCATATGCACCAATCAAAGTTTATCATCTAATGTTGAAAATAGCATCTTTTCCAAAAAGTGTTTCTCCTTTCTGTTACAAATTTAGCCTCGCTGTGCTTTAGAAAAGATGGCACTGCAGATATTTCATCATCATGTCCCTGATAGCCATATGTATGATCCCTCCAACTCTGGTGCTGAATGGTGGGTGCAAATAAGACCTTCTCCAGCTAAAACAGGACGATATTCTTTAGTACGTGAGATGGACAAATTAGAAGCTGCGCAACAGAACAAAGAATCTTCTACCGGTGAAAGCGGGTGTGATGATGATCTTCCTACGGGGATATCATTTCATTGGGATAAAGATGAAGAACTTCGTCTCATGACCGGGGGTTCTCTTTATATTCATCCTCATATTTCTACTGTTACTTATCTTACAAATATAGGTGCTCCAACTATGGTTTTAGATTGTATGGTAGACCCAGCTTCTGGATCAGATGGGTTACCGGATTTGAACAAACCAGTAAAAGGAGGCTTTATAAGCTGGCCCAGAACTGGAAAGCATTTGAGTTTTGATGGGAGAATGCTCCATGCCGCACCAATTGATTTAATGGAAGAGGGTGAATTTGAAAGACAATGTGAAATAAAAAATACTACAACAAAGACAAGTCAAAACGATTTGATAGAAGAAAATGAAAAGAAGAAGAAAAAAGAATCAAGGCAAAAGAGACGTGTCACTTTTCTTGTTAATATTTGGTTAAATTATAGACCATTCGGTGTAAATCCGTTTCCTCAGACAATGATTGACAAGCTTAGTTCTGTGGAAAGTGTGGGTGATCTTTTTCCAAAGAGTAAAGACAATGTACCAGGATCAGATCAAAATGATGTAAAATATCATTCTCCCGTGACTGTGGCTGAAGTTAATGTAAAGAATCAAAGTCAGACGACAGAATCTTTTACATGGCCACTAGGAGGGAATAATTCGCAAGAAAAAATAAAAGTTCAGATTCCTCTTTCGATAATACGAAGTAAAATGAAAGAAGGAGGGAATATTAACATACAATGGAATGAAGATGCCTCGGAAATGAATTCTAAAAATGGTGTGTTAGTTATTAAAGATGATACCACCGAAAATGATAATGTAAGCAACAAACAGGAAGATATTGATTCAAGCGATACACCTACAAAACGTCAAAAAATAGCATAATTAGAATTTATTTGATAAAATTCACTAGGGGATGATGCACTATAATAATTGTAATTTTGAAAGTAAGATTTCATATAGTAAAATTCTCATAAAACCAATCGATGGTCAATGATTCTACCTCATTTTCGTCTGCTGTGTATGGAAAGTCTAGAGCTTTATGATTTTATTTTCAATTGTCAAGTTATTATTTCGCAGAGCAAAATATTGTGAAACAACTGAGAATAATCAATAAAGAAAAAAGTTATCGAATAAAAAATGAAAAAAGATGATTTCTTCATTCTTGGCTACAATAACGGTTACCAATCTTTCGTATTATATGTTTTCTTAATTAGGTTTTGTATCTCATTGTGACTTTAAATAAATTTTTAAACTATGGGAACATCACGATCAAATTCATTGTAATAGATTTACTCCTATTTATGTATATGTTACAAAGTTATCATGAATAAATAATGTGTTTGAAATAGAAAATAATGTACATAATATTTCGATACACATATATCAATTAATGGATTATTCACACGCTATCATGTGTATCAAATATCTCACTATATATTTTTACAAAAGAGAAAAAATGAAGAGTTACTAACGGGATTGTTTGTAGAGCTTTTCGTTGATGATTTTAGGAAATATTCATAGGTCAAGCATTTATTCATCTCCAACAATTCAATCTTCCTCAATATTTCTCCAAACACATGCAAACCTGAAAATAGCTATAATTAGTATTCGGTTTCTAATGATTTTATGCAGAGATATTAATGTACAATGACCTCGTTAAATAGTAAAATGTATCACAGCTCAAGGTCGAAAAAATACAACGTCTATACTACGGCATCTCCTTCGAGCGGAAAGAATGCTTCATTGAGCTTTTTTGACGTGCCAGAAGAGTCAGAGAAGTTTACTGCAGCGGAAGGTACGAACGAATTTTCCTTCACTCACGAAATCGAATCTAAATCAAAGAAAAGCGCACGATCCAGGGAGTCACGTAAAACTTCCAGTCGGAAACGCCGATCTCGTTTCCGAGTCTCTCCAGTACGAAGTCGCAGTTTGAGTATTAGCAGTACTCCAAGCAATGCATCAAGGTCAAAACGTGAAGTTCAGGAAAACAAAATAGAACATGTTAATAGGGTGGATGATCGACGAATGAAGACAAGAGAGAGGAGAAAACACGCCCGCCAACTTGCAAAAGCTGCATTCAATGAGTCTCATGATGAAAAGCAATCAAATTTCCACCAACCGCTCCAACATCAAAATTTTCCAGATTCGTCAAAAAGATCTGAAAGCTATGATATGAGATCATCTAACACTAATACAGCAAGCAAACAGAAATCCGTTTCATATCAATACAGCCGAACAAAATCTTTGCACATACCTTCTCAACTTGAGAGAATAAAAAAGAAGAAAAACTATCTTGCCAACTCACCTAGAAATAGCCTGGAAACGCCTACGAACAAACAAAATAATAGCACTACTGATCAATTTAATTTTGATGCTGCATTTCCAGATGACCCGCAACAGACAGACCATCAGACTTATAATAATGATTATATACATACAAATAAAAAAACTGAAAAATCAACAAAGAATTTCTTCGATGAAGACCCTTTTTCAAAACCATCTACAATGAAACAGGAAAATCCTGTCACTCAGTCAAAAATTTATGGTGCAGGTGTTTTGGAGAGAAGACGAAGGCGACATCCAAGTCTTACCGCTGACAACACTTCCAACAGTACATCCATGAATAATGATGATGTTATTACTCCTTCAAATAGTGTTAGGTCGAAAGATTCCTACAAATCCAATTCATCTCTTACCAAAATGACAACTAGAGCCTCCAATCATTTTTCCTCACGAAAGGATATAGCACAGTCAACATTTTCAGATAAAAGAGATTTTTTTGCTCAAAGTGATGCCAATACCACTAGTAGTAAAACCACCATAAAGTCCACGCAATCCTCTAATTCATATCCAAATAATGAAAGGTATGATGAAAGACAAAGTGTAAGAAATTCTATCAAGACCATCAATATTCCTCAGGAGCAAGGTCAGTTTCAAGCAGATGCTCTATCCACTGTATCATCTGGCTCCATTTCTTTCCGCTTTGATGCATTTGGAATCGATGCTGAGATTGACAATGAAGTGACTCAGTGGATGCAAGATATTAATACCAATGATCCAGAAACTCAAGAACTTGGAATGAAAGCATCCAAAGATATTGCCTTCTTTTTTGACGCTGATTTTGAAAATAATTCCCCTTTCGAATCATATCCTATGAACGCAAGCGTTAGAAGCGGTACATCTAATAGAAGCAACAGCATGCAAGGATCTTTTACCAAAGAAAAGAATGAATCATTTTTCAGTCAACCATCGAATGGAACAAATTCTTCCTCAAATTCAACAGATGCTGAATCATGGGCCTTTCGGGAAGATAATTTCAACAGCGGATTATCTCAAAAAAAAATCAAAGAAATATCACATGGAAACGAATCAAAAAACTCAATAGTAACAAGAAATGCTTCTCCATCTAAATCATTTACAGCTACGTCTCCTTATGAACAAAAAGATGTATCTAATGATTTTACTTTTGATGTTACTTTTCCAGAACAACAACATCACACTGAAGAATATGATGATATTAAGAATCACTCTTCGAATAAATCAAGCGATATTAGAAGGCAACATACTAACCTCAATGTCAACAATAAATATGAGGCCAAAAATGGTTGGTCTCAATCAAGTGAAACAAGTTACAAAAACATTTCGCAAACACCTTCTGTGTCTGAATCTGAATCTGAATCTAATTCTGTACTAAAACAAAATTACATTGGAAATAGAATGAACAAAGATGGAAATGTGCAAATATCAGAAACTAGAGGAGCTAATGAAGAATTAAGTGGAATTATGAGTCTTATGCGTGTGAAAACAGATGATGACTTAAGCAGCCAAAATGAATTGAAAAGGCATGAAACCTTTAAAAGTAGAAGAAATCAGATTTATGCACAAAGTGAAGTGAATCGAAAGGCAACAAATTTTGGAGTTACTAAGCTACTTGAAACAGAACAGGAAAAAAAGCGAAATGGCTATAAACAAAACTACGTCAGCAACGCAAAGGCTCAGTTATCTGCGAATATAGGCAAAGAAGGGCAAAAGAAAGTGGATTCTTTGTTGAAATCAGATATCGGAAACAATTTGAGCACTTCGCAACAAATAGATTCTCCAAATTCAATAATCTATGATAAAGTCAGTAGAGTGTCAGTTAAAACTCAAGCGTTTGAAAGCATTCAACAAAGATCAAAACTGAGAAGTACCCCTAATGAATCATATGAATTTGAAACTAATAATAGATTCAAAGAGACTCACAACAAGTCTGAAATCGACTTAGTGAGGCAACGAATGAGGGAAAAAATGCAAAGACGGAATGAAAATGACGAAATTATTCATGGCAGTTTAAGATCAAAAGCAGATTTTGATAGCGATGGGAGCAAATTTGGAGTGATAGACATGAAGCCTACTAGCGACGAAGTGTTTCACGATACATATTCAAAGAATGAAAAAGAAATATTAAAAGATAGTGACTCGTATTATTCAAAAAACAGCCGAACTTCCACAATAGTAACTTCAAGAACAGCTTCCACCACACGCACGGAATCACCAATATTTCAACCTCAACATTATTCCAGCTCCTTTCAACAGTCAAAAAGTGTTTCTTCTTCAAATTTAGTGAGAGATGCGGGCGCATCAGAAGGATATTCTGTGCATGGTTACAACACCCCTCCTCGAGGTAAGGTAAAAAAATTCGAAAGCCAGGAACAAATAAATTATTTGTCTACTGCCGGTAGTGTGAAGAGCGAAAATAGCTCAAATCCAGACTTCTCTCGTGAGCAAAACAAAGTAGAAGAAAAATCAGAAACATCTTCAACACAGGAACGCGATGTTGCGTCATTGATTCGTCGGCGCATAGCAAAAAATAAAGAAGTGATAGCTACATCGCCTCAACGAATTCAAAACGATAAGGAACCCCTTGATTTCAACGCAGCAAGGAACAATCTGCGAAAAATCAGAATAACAAGACCTCCACCTGCCCCACCTGCAGAATATCTTCGTTCCCCTGGAAGAAAAGAAGGAGGGATTGGTAAAGACAAAAGTAATTTGAAACATTTTCCGGATCCCAGAGATGAGAGTCTTGAGGCACAAACAATAAAATCTAAAGACTTATCCCACAATGAAAATAGAGAATTAATCAACAATGGGTTACATAAAGCTAATTTTGAATCAGATCTATCATCTCTCGACAGCACACGTAAGAAAAAATCTGGAAGTGAAAAGGTCTCAAAATTGATTAACGATGAGGGAAAAGCAAAACTTAATTCTTTGTTCTCTGAAAGATCACTAAGCATAAAAAAGACGCCAAATATCAATGATGAGGTAAAAGGAAAACTGAATGCTCTATTTGCTGAAAGATCTAAGGTACAGACCGAATCTATGAAAGAAAAAGGTGACAAAACACGTTCTTCTGCTTTATCGGCATCTGAAATGGTTTTAAACCAAATCAAAAGTCTTAATCCTGAAATTGAAGGTTCTCATGAAATCAATACTGTTGATGATTTACAAGACAACGTTTCGAGAAACGGGGATACTCTTTCATCTCAAAATACCGAAAAAGCTCCATCCGATACTCGCCTAGCATTAAAAAACGATCCAAAGTATCAAAAATATTTCAAGATGCTAAAAGTAGGATTGCCTCTTCCAGTGGTGCAGCACGCAATGACAAGAGATGGGTTAGATCCTGAAGTTATGAATGGCGATCATTCAAAACCCGCTGGATTCATAGAAGGTATACCACTAAAACAAGACCCTAAATATGTTAAATATTTTAAAATGCTCAAAGTCGGGTTACCAATAGCCTCGGTCAAACATTCAATGGAAAGAGATGGTTTGGATCCAAATGTTATGGATGGCGACCATAATGCACCTGCGTCTACCAGCAGTGTTTCAGTGTTGAGAAAATTAGGATCTCCTAAAAAAACAATTCCAAAAGATACCCATAGACGAACTCGATTGCATTGGAATACATTAAAGAAAGTGCGTCAGAATTCAGTGTGGGATCTATTAAACCAGGATTCTGGGTTGAACGACATCAATATAGATGAGAATGAATTCAATCAATTGTTTCAAGCTGAATTAAATCCTTCTAATAAAAAAGACACTTCAGCAGTAGGGAAAGCTTCAAAACGAAAAAATGTGGTGAAGGTCATTGAGCCAAAACGAGCAACTAATGGAGGAATAATTCTTGCTCGAATTAGAGTGAGCTTTGATCACATGGCACAGGCTATTGACATGATGTAGGTATTATAACTAATTATAAAGAAATTCCATCGGATTCAGAGCTGACAAAACTTCTTTCATGTATTTTTTTTTAATACAGGGATGATAGAGTAATGAATCAGCAGCAATTGACGGGAATAATGGAGTATTTACCATCTCCTCAAGAAAAAAGACTGTTGAAGTCTTACCTTAACGAATCTAATAATCTTGACGAGTGTATTAATGAGCTTTGCGAATGTGAAAAATTCATGGTTTCAATGCTAACAGTAAGTCATGCAAAGCGAAAAGTTAGAGCATTGATTTTTAAGCTGCAGTTCATGAAAAGTATAGATGAAGTTTTAAATGGTGAGTACAAGTCGATTTGCCTAACATTTGAAGTCAATACTTATTAACACGGTGAATTTACTGAATTTCGTGTGTTGATAAAGATGCGAATAAGATTGGATTGGCTTGTGAACAACTAAGCAAATCCATACGTCTTCGTAAACTATTAGGAATCGTTCTTAATGTTGGCAATAGGCTTAATACTGCTGGTCCCTCAACAAAAGGAAAGGCAGGAGCATTCACTCTCGAGTCCCTTTTGAAGCTTAATCAGGCAAAGGCGTTTGACAAAAAAACAACGTTTTTGCACTACATTATTGTGATTGTGAAGCGGAATGATGAGGAACTGCTTACGTTTAAGGACGACTTATCTGCAGTCTTCCTAGCTGGTAAAATTTATTGGGATCAATGCATACTTGATTTGGAGGAAGCTGAAGATCAATTGGAGAACTTACGTATGGTAGCTTTAAAACAAGCTAGACAAATGAGACCAGAGTGGGTCAACAAAAGGAGAGGAAAAAAAGTGTCGGACAACTGCAGTATTAGCGATGAATCTATTAGCCTAGAAGAAGAAGTGTCAATGCTTCGATCCACTGACATTGGGTGCTTTACTCTTAGCGCTATCAAAGAAATCTCAGCTCTGAGAGAGAAAGTTGAAAAAACTCAAAGAACATATCGAAAGTTATTAGAATATTTTGGTGAGGATGAAAAGGGTGGGATGCAAACACATGAATTGTTTGAAATTATTGTTACATTTAGCAGAAATTTTGACTCTGCCTTGAAAGAAGTTGAAGCGACAGAAAAGGAAAAGGTAAGCAGAATGCAAGGCATTGCGTCTCTTCGTAATAAATCTTTTTCAGTGCTTAATCTATGATTTGTATCTTTTCTTATTTTAGAAACGTGCTGAAAAGAGAAAGGTTAAAGTTGATGAGACATCTAATGTATCGAATGTGGGGGGTTCGATAACAAAAAAAGCAGTTCCTCCTCGGCCTCAACCAAAAAATTCGTTGAGGATGAGAGCCAGTTCTATGCAGCCAAATATGTCGAATGTAATCAATGATATCAAAGCATACGCGAAAGGACGAATTGAGCAATCTAGCTCTAGTAAACCTTACATTGTTCAAGAACGATCAATTTCTTCAATAGTAAAAGAAACTAATGTGCCTTCAGGATCCGACATTAAATCCTCGATCAGTAAATTTCATGACAGCAAAACATCCAGGAGCTTAGGCAGGATAAATAAATTTGATGAAAGTCTAGACGCTGAAAATGATCATGAAAATAAATCAAATTACGCATCAAAAACTAATTCTTTTGCTACTGAGCCTTCTTCTCCGCAATTGCCTCAGCAATCAGGAAAAGTCCACGTAAGGGAAAATGATATTGGAAAACCTCCTATGAGGACAAGACAGATTTTCGCTTCGGATGAAGTGTCTTCCAATAACCATACTCACACAAGCCACGCATCAGAAGAATCTATGACCAATGGCCATGATAGAAAAGGCCAGCTGCATTCGAGCACCCCGAATCAACTCTCCTTACCTCCTGTTTTGAAACATGTCAACCAAGTTAACGTCATGAGGAAAAAGACAGTAGAGAATTCAGATCCAGTCGAATCTTTAAATGATGCACCGGATAATGTGATAATACCCTCAAAAATCAAAGAAAGGCGGAGTGATCGGATGCGCCGCTCTTTAAGGTCAAAGTCGCGATACTCCAATTCCAATCAAACAGCTAAGGAAGACCTTTCCATTAACAGAGAGTCTACTTCTATTGAATCAACGCAGATATCTCAGCAAAATAAAGATCAATGCCGAACAGATTCATCTGAAAATACAGAAAAATTATGCAGGACTCCTGAGAGAAGGAGCGATAGAATGCGTCGATCTTTAAGGTCACAATCGCCACATACCACTAAATTGAATTCTGCTTCAGTGACCCCTAAAAAAGATGTCGATAGCATTATTACCACCTCTGCAAAAAAAGATGTACTTGTACGAACACCTGAGAGACGTAGCGAAAAGATGCGTCGATCATTAAGATCAAAGTCGCCGTATACAGTCCGCCCTGAACTCGGAAAAGAAATCACTCCAACGGCTCAAAAGGCTCAAACGTCTCAGGTAAAACAGTCAACACCAAGTGTGCACGAACGACGAAGCGAAAGGATGCGACGCCATCGCCAAGCATTACAAAGTAATAGTAACTCTGGAACACCAAAGATATTGCCAAAGGAGTCTAGAGAAGATAGCAAAAAAACAATCTCACCTGCAATAAATAGGACAAGTAGATTTAGGCATGCTGCAGCAGCACAAAGAAGAAACCGAAGTGCGTCTACAAAACGAAGTAATAGCATTGGAAGAGATTCTGAGCAAGAGAGGGTGGAATGGCCGGTATCATCGACGGCAAACAATGCATCTGCTTTTGATTCGCAACTAGACGTGGATTAATAAGGTAGTTGGTTTCAATCATATTATTTATAAAACACTGTAAAATAAAAAGCTTTTTGACATTTTTTTTAGTCAACATGAAATAAATGTTAATAGTTCCCATAATTTTCCTTTGACAATTCTAGCATGTTATTATTGGCTGTTCCTGCATCATATGACCTAAATCCTCAACGCATGGTCTAGGAAACGATTCACTGCACCTTTCTGAAGACCATATTTTTTGGATATATTCATCATATACGAAGAGGAATATATACCATGATATATCATGTAAGGAAAAGAGAAGAAACGGTATCACCATGACATTACTAACAAGATATGCAAATTATGCTCTCATACCTAATTTTTATTCTTTAGGATACGAACGATCTTTCCAATCATATGTAAAAAAAGACATTAAAAAATGAAGGCAATCTATCTCCTGTCCAAACGAAGGGAACTTTTGTGTTGTTTAGCTAAGATTGAATCATGTTTCTACATTCCGACCTTGGAAAATGCATTTCTTCAATAGCAACACATAGACTCAAATATTGCCGAAGTTTCTTTCAAAAACATATTTAGAACAAAAGGATAGATTGATCAGAACAATATTGATCCTTTTTCTATTGAAAGCGACTTTGTAAAGAATTACTGCTATTAAAATTTACTCATTTTTATGAAAAAATATAAAAAAGTAAGGTTGTTGATAGTCACCATCAAAATATTAACAGCGGTTACGTATATTTCATTCATATGACGATCTCTCTCAATAGAAAGGGAAATATTAAATATGGATAATGCTGTCATCTTTGTAAAACTTTTGTTTATATTAGGAACCATATGCGATACTGCTCTGTCTTTTGTACCTAGAAAAGCTCTGTTGAGACCTCCCTCAACGAAATGGAGAAGGCCAAACGGGGAATACGTGAGCAGATCGATGCTAAGCATGAAGGTCCGGGTTGGTCTTGTAGGTCTACCAAACGTTGGTAAATCAACCCTATTTAATGCTCTTGCGCAAAAGACCATTGCAAATGCAGAAAACTTTCCGTTTTGTACTATTGAACCTAATGTTTCTCCTATCCCAATCCCTGACCCCAACCTGTCGAAAATAGCCACCATTGCAAAAAGTAAAAAAGCTCTACCGGCAACTCTCCAATGTATCGATGTTGCTGGTTTAGTGAAAAATGCATCTAGAGGGGAAGGTCTTGGGAATCGCTTTCTTGCAACTGTACGTGAGTGCGACGTGATTTGTCATTTAGTACGAAACTACATTGATGATGACATTATTCATGTGGAGGGAGAAGTGAATCCTGTTGTCGATGCAGAGGTTGTAAATCTAGAATTATTATTGGCAGATTTAGCTCACGTCCAGAGAAGATTAGAGAGAAAATGTGAAGGAGAAGAAAAGGAGACTTTGGAAAAGGTGCTGAAGGGACTAGAAACAGGAGTTCCAGCAAGAACTATCGGGCTCACAGAATCCGAAAAGTTTTCAATTAAATCCATGGGATTATTGACTTTGAAACCAGTAATTTATGCCTTCAATGTAGATGAGATAGATTTTATTCTGAATAAAGAAGAGGCAATGGAACAAGGACAGTCATTTATGAAACAAATTCAATATTGTGACCCTAATGTAGATACTTATACAATTGTAAGTGCAAAACTTGAATCAGAGCTAATTTCTCTGAACCAAGAAGAAAAAAATGAATACTTGGAATCACTGGGGATGGAATCATCAACAGATGAGTCATTAAGTAAACTATTAAGCTACAATGTGCTGCCACTTTTGGTGAAAGATCTCTTGGGACTTTCGCTTGTCTATACAGGACCTGGGGTTGCTCCAGAACGTTCCCAAACAACCAAAACACACATGTACAATTCAGGAAGTATGACTGCATCTGGTTTAGCAGGAAGATTACACGGTGAGATACAGCGTGGATTTATTCGAGCAGAGGTGGTCAATTCGAATGATTTGATAAAATGTGATAATTACAATTCTGCAAAAGATAACGGGTACATGAGAACTGAAGGTAGGGAGTATGTGCTTCAAGCTGATGATATTGTTTTGATCAAATGGAAGTAATGGTAAACTTAAAAGAAACAGATTTTTATCCTTATGTGTTCAAAAATTGCAATAATTGACTTTCGATTATGTATCCAATTGGAAAGCCGAATAAAAAGGGAATTAGAGGAAACTCCTTTATAACATCTGACCATGTCTGTCTACCGTCTGCAATAGCACCAAATGGTAGAAAAGAAGTACTTTGGAAAAATACATCTAGATCAGTCCGTCGTTTCGTAGCTGTAGTGGAAGAAGTCGACTCGAAAAATGTTGTTCCGACTGATCCTTCTTGTTTTGAAACACGTAAATCCTGCGCATAACATCCAGCAATGGCATATAAAGCCAATCCATCAAAGAAAATAAAATCCATGGTATGACCTCCTTGTAAATAGGATGATGCAATCGCCCATGGAACCACTGGCAATATCAATGGATGCCGAGTGATTCGTGTTAATCCTTTAGGAGTCAATTTCAGATTATCTAATCTCTCAAGAACTACATTGCTATTAGAAGATGATTGAAATCCTGGCATGAGACTTAATGGAGAAGCATTGAATAAAGAAGCGATAGATGCCGCAAATGACATTGATGCAGTGAAAAGGCAAAGACTGTATTGTATTGATGTAAGAGATTTCATATCATCATCGATTTGATGACCATTCAGATAAGTTGCAAATGCTGCACCTAAGGTGATAAAAGATATCATGGTATAGAATAATCTATAAATTTGTCTTCCAGTCGTTTCTTCATCTGGGAAAATGACATTGCCTTTATCATCTCCCGGCCAGAAATCTGGAAGGGAAATTCCTCGATTTACTAAATTTAAGTTTGTGGCTACCTCACCACAGTTTTGAATTATTTTATCTCTTATGGCGGATAGACCGATGTGTGTAGTTGCGAACGAGAATGTCCAGAATGTGAGTTCATACTCTAAATTTGAGATATTATCAATGTTGGACACTAAATTTAAGTGGCACGGTTCTCGTTTCTTTCCACGAGCCTCGAAAATAAGGCGATTCTGTCCTATATTGGCTCTTGAAAGTGGCTTGCATGCTCCAAAACTGCCCCCCTCATATATATTCGTACAAAGTGTGATTACTGTTAACAGTAATGCAGTAGCGTGATGGACGCTTGCAAAACTTGATCTCATATTTTCAATCAAAGTACGAGAATATCGCTGTAAATGAGTTGTGGTTTTGTACAAAACATCATTCGTTCAAAAATGAGAGTTTGTGGATGACATCATGCGCAAAATTTTGAAATGTCTTCTCTGCGAGAGGGAAAGATGACTACTATCTCACAGCGTTGCTGGATAACCTTTCGCATGTTGGACCATAGCATATATTTTTGCGTTATCATAACCTATTTGTTCTTACGTATTCTTTCCATTGAGAATTAGATCAAGGGTGGTGCGTGTGTGTAGAGTACGGTACCTGATGATTACATTCATTGAATAAATTTACCATTTATAAGGTACCATGGGCTACTTGTGAACGAATATAGGAATGCTAAAGTAGCTTAATTTATTTAATTGTCAGTCGTACAAGACAGCTGCAAATATGACCAGCAACATTGTTTTTTTGAAATAAAAGTCTCATTGAGATAAAGTTGCATTCCAAGTACAAGGAACAAAACATGAAATCTAAGTCAACTTATGGCAATGGAATCTCACTGAAGAAAAAGCGACGGCGGAAATCAGCACCATTTTCCATCGCTTATGGGATAATTTATTGCGTACTTGCTATGGCCATCATAGCTTGGTGTTTCACGTTTGCTTTTTTTTTCTATATCAACCCACATACCATGCAACTGCAACCAGGGAAAGTATTATATGCAGAAACGGTAAAGGAGAATGTGGAACAAATTCAACAGCATAAAATTCTGGAAAAAAAGAAAATGCACAACTCAATTACGAAAAGCATGAAACAAGGAATAGAAAATGCTTCTGCAAAGAAATTCGAAGAGAAGATGGCTGATAAAATTATCGATAACAAAGTAGAAAAACCGAGAAAAAAAGATCGACCTGCCCACTTGTCAAGCAAACTTGGTCCATACTACACCAATCCAGATATTGTTTCCAATGGATGCTCTATCACTATAACTCTAATGGAACCCATGCTAGGGAAAAAAACAGGAGAAGTTTGGACAGCTATTGAATCGGCTGTTTTCAACATGCATCCAGATGTAAAATCAAATGTTTGTCTTTACTTACAAACATCTGTTTGTGATGTAAGAAATGACTTTAATAAACTTTACACAGGTATTTATGAGAGAGCAAGACCTGAAACAAAAAAAATGATCGACAGCGGAAATGTACGTGTTACGATTCTAGATGCTAAAAAATATAGAGTCAAATCCTGCAAGAATTTTTATAATCCGTCCAAAGCTTGGATGAACGTGAAGTATTGGGAGGAAGAATTTATTGCAGAAGATTCTGATCTTATTTTAACACTCCAAAAAGATGTGGTCATCTGTCACACTCTAAACCCAAATCTTTGGAGAGACGTTCCTTATGTAGGAGCTGTATGGCCTCCTAGAGCTAATATGCACAATAACCCGTTCCCACCAGAGGGAATGTGTGAATTCTTACCAAGCAAGTGGAATGAATATATTAAAACTGATAAGCAATTTCCGAATGATATTTGTACATTTGAAAATGGGAAAGCCCCCTTTGGTAATGGAGGCTTCACTCTACGATCACGTAAATGGATGATCAAAGCGATCAAATATTGTCCTCATCCTGACAACTCAGGTTTACCTCCTCAAATGATCGATAAAGCCGATTGTGTTTGGAAGGGCAAAGAGCCAGCGGAAGATGTTTATTTTTCTACAATATTGAATGGAATTGGAGCTCCTATGCCATTGGGATTTGAAGCAGCTTTATTTAGTGCGGAGATGATGATGCCAGAACCAATACTAGAATATTATAGTACACCATCAAATGGTGAAAGAGGCGAAGAAGAATTAGAAGAGATTGCTATACGAAGATGGGGTGAGGAAGAATTGGATAAATTTCGAAAAATGAGAGAAAAAGGACAAATTATACCAATCGGTTTCCATAAACCCTACTGGTACTTTGATCTTCCAGTGTTATTGGGAGAAGATTTTCTTGGTCAGTGTAAATTTCTAGAGCATATCATACCTTTCGAGAGAAAAGTAGCCGCAACTTACGATAAAAAAGAATATAGAAAAATGGATCCCAAAAAACGAGAAGAAGTCCAAAACTTCTTGATGAAACGATATCCCGATTATCAAAAGGGTCGCATCAAGAAAAGGTTTTTGAAATAAAATAAAAAAATTAAACTGATCCAACATTTTTTAAGGTGTAGCTTACATTTATATTTGCAGACTATTCTTCTTTTAGACTTTTGGATGCGGAAATCAATCTATCGAGAAGACGGATTGAAATTATATGCAACGGGGCATGGACTGCATCTGATCTTTAGCATTGATTATATTTCATTGCATACTCAGGCATCGAATGCAACATGCATCTATTTTTCTCTTCTTAAATTATGTAAAGTCCGAATTTTTTTTAATTTTAATATTTACGCTCTAAAAATTCCTACAATAAGTTCTGACTCAAACTAAGAGTAACTTTACGAAATGTTATTCTCCATTTATGGTTCGATACAAGCGCCTCCCCTTGTTATGATTAAATTTTTGAAAGTTCTGTTAATACGCGAACCCAGAGGTTTAGCTTGAAAAATCCTCTTAAGGCTTTCTAATTACTTCGTGAAGGATAAAGGTTATCAAGAGGGGTGCTATGAAGAAACACCCATATATTGACCAAAATATTGCTCTGAGACGGCCTTCAGTTATTTTGGCATTGATGAAAAATGCTGCAATGACTGTTGATATGGAAAAAAAGGTAAGGAATGCAAAGAACACGTAATCCTTGAACTCTCCTTCCATGACACATTTAGTAGGATCAATAGGATGGACGTAGATGTGGCATGTCTCTCCGAAAATGTCGATATCAGCACAGTTTTTCCAAATAGTGTACGCTTCATTTTTGTAATTGAATGAAACTTTCAATCGTGGTGCAATACCCTTTTCATGTCCCTTTCCTGGTTGGCATTCGTGACGCTCAAGAATTTGAGCTTCTACACACTCATTAAGGTTTCTTATATACTGTTCACCCAAATACTTCCAGAAAAAGTAAGATAATATTATGCCGTACAATGTTGGTAAGAGAATGAGGGTGAACTGTGTACCGACACAATTTCTGTCATTGCAAAAGAAATTCCCAAATCGTGATACACTTGTCGTTGCGATTAAGTCTTGGTCTATTGGTATATTTTCTTCAAGCTGTGTAGCATTTAGGCTGGTGTCGGCGAGAACGCCGAGACAAAAATGTATCAAAAGGAGATGCAATAAATGCGAGGTGTAACATGGGCAATGTATTTTCATCATTTCCTGAACTATAAAAATAACTCTAGACTGCATTCGCTTAAATTTGTGTCTTTTCTACGGAGGATCAATACTAATCTGAAATATTCTTAGAAAGACTGCTTAAAAAAAAGTCTCTAACTTTGTCTAATAAAGGATTTTCACCGTTTTTCGGATTAATAAGTAAAAATTATATACAAAATCTTTTAGAAGAATCCATAGCAAGTTTTTTATTATAGACTCTGACGAAGCGCAAGTATGAGAAAACTATTTTTAGATACACTTAATGATCAATTCGAAGTACCGTGCTTATTATGACGAATGATTAGATCCTCAACACATGTAATGGCCTTTTGTTGATTGGTTTCGTTAACTTGTGATGAAGTGCCACATATACACATTTAATAATTTTAAAAATGCAGACTTTCAACTTTTGTTTCTTACCGTAATTGTCAACATGAATGCACCTTTATTTTTTGTGAATGCAAGTAATTTAGTATGAATAAATAAATAAATAAAAACCACCGATGGGATAAAAAAGTGGCTATGAAGCTTTTCATTGAACGGACACATGTTGATCACAATCAACTAAGGCTTTCTTTTTTATTCGTGCACCGGGCAGGGAATTGGCCCCTAAGGATGTTATTATTTTTTCTCCTTGCCCTTTCTGCTGTTATTGTTTCTTTACGACCGTACCGTACCTACTGTGATTAGAAAGGAAGTTTCATGTATAGTGCTACATATGCCTAATCCAATGGACGTCACAGATTCAAAATAAAAATTCTCTTGAGAGGGATGAGAAGTTGAAGCTCTCCTTCAGTTCCCAATTGTACATAACAAACTCCCATGAAACTTCCTTCATTAATCTTTTTTCTTTCCTACCTCCTGTGGAAAGGAAATGCCTTTACCAGTGACCATTTTCAGATCAAGACTACAATCAACAGGAATGATGCATCGTCGATACATTTGAAGTCATCACCAAGATTAAAATCATGGAATAATCGTCTCATTAATTTGTCTTCTAGAGATGAAAATAAATTCAAATTCCACACAGAATCTTCCGGAAAATCTCTAACTTCTCTGGAACTAATAACAAGTCTGACAGGAGGAGAAACAATTTTATCTTCTTCGATTCAACCAGGACTCATTCCTGCTATTTTGTCGCCTCTCTCCAGCGCGTTAGGGTTTATGATTTGGGACAACAACTGGCGTGGATCTGCTTTTGCACTTAATTTTGTGAAAAATGTTATAGCTACCTTTTTCTTTTTTGTTGTATTATTCATCAATAAGACACTTCCAACAGTGTTCCAAAGCGGAGTGCCATATACCCCCTTAGCAATATCAGCATTTTTAGGGGTAGTTATTGGAGATTGTACAGCTATCGGTGCATTGCGCCGTCTTGGTAGTAGGCGTTATTTGCTAATCGACTGTCTAAAACCGGCATTATCTGTACTAGTGGGAGTTATGGCCTTTGGAGAGCAACTTAATAAAAAATCGATTTTAGGAATTACTTCTATTGTCACCGGGGTATATATTGCATCTATTCAAAAATTGGAAAGTTCAATCGATACGAATGAAAATAAAACCAACACGGAAGATGAAAAAAGAAATGTTGGCATAGGATACACATTAGCTGTTGGGCATTTGATATTTGATACCATCGGAGCAGCGATCACTAAGAAATGCATGGGTGGTAAAACTAACTTGGGACCATTATCAGTAGGTCTGATTCGTTTTGGCGCTGCAGCTATCATGCTTCAAATTATTGGTCGATGTGCTAAATTATTCCATTCTATTTTCAAAACGAGTTCTAGTTCTAATGAAAGGAAATCATTGAACTATTGGTGGGACTTTCCTGAGACTGCCCAAACGCCAACCTCTACAAAATTACAAGAGACGGAAAATAAGTTCATGACAAGGGGAAATTGGGAAGCTATCGCTATTGGAACATTTTTTGTGACATTTTTAGGTCCATCTCTTTTTTATCGATCACTGCAATTTATGAGCTTGGGAATCGGTGTGACACTATCATGCACTGCTCCCCTTTATGAACCAATTTTGGCAAGAATATTAAAGGGTACAATCGTAAATGGCAAGGCTATATTAGGTGCGATTTTGGCATTTATTGGAGTCGCAACTATTAGTCTGTGAACAAAAAATTGAAGGCTTTCTTTTTCAAAGAAAAAGCTGTGACTTCGAAATATTGGTTAGTAGTACATAAAATCTTCCTTTATTAATCAGCAACTTCAATTGCATGAAAAATATCGAAACGATAATATAGAATATACATCATTCATGTCAAGGATACGGTTTCAGTCATGATCGAAATGATTGAATGAAAAAAAACGTTTCATTTGATAACTGCGAAATAAATATTCATATAAAACGTCAATTTTACATTTGTAAATAACACACACACACACATTGTTGAAACCATCAACTTGAATCTTACAATTCTATGATATAAATCTACACAACTATGAATTCAATTCAGTATGCAGAATATTGGCATTAAAGAAGAATCGAAAGGAGGATTAAACTGGTCGACACGAAGCAAGAAGCAAAAGTAAGCATTTTTGATGCTCTGTGAAACATAAAGACACCTCGTGATCTTCCTTCACATATTGATTCACATCTAAATCCATTTCCATGACATTGAATATTGTCACAAAAAGTCCGGTCAAAACCGCAACAAAAACCTGCTCCACTTGCACAGTCAGAAGGACAACTTATACAATCTTCTCCAGTAACACATATGCCATCTCCACAGATTTTATCAAAGCGTCGGCAATCACTGGGACAGGTAGAACAATCTTCTCTTCTGCCATTGCATTTTCCATCAAAGTTGCATGATCTTGTTGGGTTATTAGGTGTGACACATAATGCAGACGGAGTTCCTGCAAGTCTGCAGGGTGAAGGACGTTGATTGGAAGGTGTGGATATAACAACTGATGGTGTTTGGTTTGGACTGGTATTTCCTGTATTACTTGGTTTTGTGGGTGAAATTCCAGGGGTAGACACGTTTGGAGGTTTTGGAGCTGAGGGTGTGTTTGGAGGTTTTGGAGCTGATGGTACGTTTGGAGAGCTTGGTGGGCTTTCTTCGAAACTCGGGGTGCTTGGAACACTAGGGAAGCTTGGTTTACTAGGAAAGCTTGGTGTAGTTGGTGTACTAGGAAAGCTCGGAGAACTTGGAGCACTAGGGAAATTAGGAGTGCTAGGAACGCTTGGTCTGCTTGGGCTGTTTGGTCTCTTTTGAGCATGAACGTGTGTTTTGAGACAACATTGTCCGAAAACCAAATAAAGCAACAGCGATTTAGTGTTAATACTGCTGGATACCATTTTTTTTAAATAAATTTAATTTTCTGAATTTTTTTGGGTCCTAAAAACAAAGATACGGTACACGTAAGAAGTTTAGCAATACCAAAAGTTCTTTGAATTACCTAACTTATGAAGTTTTAGAGAAATGAAATTGGGAGTAACAAACGTTTCTGTCCAATTTTGTAAAATAAATATATGCCGTATTAGAAACTTGCACTGAACACTATACTCACTGGTGATAAATATAAACGAATAACTGTGTCGATGCTATGAAATTATGAAATATCAAAATTTATGTCATTATGTCATCTTGAAATCAAACAATGATTGCTGGAAATACAAGGAAACTAGTCAGACTGCTAGCATTGACCAAGATTCAAATGATTTATGAAGAAATCGAGACTATAAATAATACTTTAACATGAAAAACGTGCAAACGAAAAATGTTTTATGCTTCTACTCCTTTCACTGCCTCCTCATCGGTTTTCAAAGGTGTTTCGTCATCGGAGAGATCTTTGTTCTCTTCAACAACATCTGCAGACTTTGATCCGCAGCAAAATACACCGATATCGCCTCCACTTGATTTGTATCCATTCAATGGGGGATCTGGAAATTTGCCAAGAGAAGGGTATTCCAAATAGGAAAAATTCTTAAAAACCTTGGCAAAGATACCTGGTAGAGCGTATACTTCAACATATTCAGGATCATTATTGACATTGCTTGCCTAAGGATAAAAGATTGATTGAAATGTAACAAAGTATTAGCGAGTGGTATGAAGAAATAAATTTCAAATTGCGTAAACTTACATCTACAGTCTTCCAAAATGTCAATCCTCGTTCTTCATCAGTACCAGGACAGGTATTATCAAGAAATACTGCGCAGAGAAATGCTATAATCATAGGGGATGAGAACAAGGCAAACAGGATTTCTGCTCCATTGCCAGTTCCAAATGGATTTGATTCCTGATTTGTAAGCCACCCTCCTGGTCCTGAGACAGACATGGAGTTGAAGGTTGCAAATCCAACAATAAATTGATTACGTGGGGAATTCATATCCACATATTGCAAATTCGAAAGTCCTACCGCCACAATCAATCCAAAAAGACCAACATATAGACCTGAAGTCATTGCATTTGGCATCTAGATTTTAAAATGAAAAAGTAAGTATATATCCTCATAGGTATAACAAGAAACCATGTCGAAAAATAAAAATTATACTTACTGTCACAAAAATTGCTCCAACCTTCGCAATACAGCTGATTATAATCATAACTAGTGCTCCACATTGAACAACAACACGAGATCCGACTCCAGTAACAGCAATCGCACCAATATTTTCGGAGTACGAAGTAGTTCCGTTACCTGTACCAACCAATCCAGAAATAATTAGGCCAATACCTTCACAACCAAGTCCTCGTGAGATGATACCAGGAGTTGGAGGAGGAGCGCCTGCCAAATTGGCACATCCATAATAATCGCCAATAGATTCAATCATAGAAGCAAGCATTCCACCCCACATAGGGATGATAGCATAGGCTTTGAAAATAGGTGCTCCCCACTGACCAGGATATGGAACGCGGAACCAGACACTATCTTGAAGGATAAAATTATTCGTATCGGTACGGCAACCTGGGTCTTCAAACACATCGGTTTCAGTTAAAATCAATCCCAAGAGCCACGTTGCAATGATTGCGAGGATCACAGGAAAGAGAGAGAAAATACGAAAACCAAAAACCTTTACTCTTTCTAGATAAAGAGTGAAAAGAACGAGAGTAGCAATTTGAACCAGTCCCAATGTCCAGCAAGCAGCAACACCAGAAAAAGCTACGCCGTAGAGACCGAGACCGATAGCAGTAATAACTGGTGCAATGGTTACAGGACTAATGAAGCGTAGAATAAGAGTTGCTAATCCTGTATAACCGATAAAGAATTGTAATACACCAGAAATAATAATTGCTCCCTGAATTGTGCGCATTGTAACTTCAAATCTTTCTTCTCCATCTTCGATCGCTTGAAGCTCTGGATTAAAAATGATGGCAAAGGTAGCGGCCAAATAACTAAAGGAGCCTCCTTGCACAATCGGGAGTCGATCTCCAATTGTAGTTTGAATGAAAGTATTGATTCCACTCACAAAAAAGATAGAACTAACCGTTTTCGCAGTCTGATCTGGGCTAGCTCCCATTGCAGGGCAAAGAATCAAAGGAATAAGGACCTGGTTTTATGACATACATAATGATTGAGATCCTATAGCGTAATAAATTCATGTTTAGTTCTTTAATAATTTTCGAGAACTTACTGTCGCTCCAAGCATTGTCAAGTAATGCTGGAATCCTAGGAGAATACTGGTACCAAGAGGTGGGACATCTGTTACAGTAAAATTCCTACCAGCGGCGATAGCTTTTTGTTTGTAGGTAAGAGGGGTTCCTTCTTCTTCGCTCATGATGTCAATGAATTGATTTGCTTCACGAAATTGTGAATATGTGAACAAGGTAATCAATGATATTGTTTCATTTTCAAAGAAGAGTTTTAGAAATTGTTTCTACTTACGTCCTATTTTTTTATTCATCATATGTTCACGTAAGTATGAAACAAACCTACATTCAAAACATACTATCAAAAAAGATACCATTTCGAGAATTCGTAATTCTCAAACATTTTTTATTAAGGATCCTACACACATGCGAAACTTCATTACTGATTCTACAATATTCATATTGGTCATTATCTAATTAAACCTGTTAAATGCAATACCAAACTAAAGAACACACATCATTGACAAGGGGGTTCTCTTATACAATAGCCTTTTCATTTTTAAGTTATTTAAATTGAAACTTTTTTAAAGCTGTGAATGCGGCTCTGTTGTCAATCTGCCCTTTAATTCTGCAATCTAAATAAAAACGGAAAAGACTAAGATACCACGTGCAACTCTCCATTACGAGAAGCACATTACAACAGCAAATTTCTTTCAAGATGACACAGTGCCTCATTTTCATTTGGGGAAGCCGATAATCTTAAGACTGTAAGATCATAGTAACTTCTTTTTAGTAGTTGGGCAATATTTTGCCCAATACATCTTAATGAATTATGCCAACTGAAAGGAGTATAGAGTGCCTATCTTTGCTGGAAATGTTTGGAAAGAGCATTGTTAATGATTTTCATTTTTTCGTCATGATTTCAGACTAGGATATTCTTGTAGACGGGACCAATGCGTTGCAGTAACTTTATATTTACAAAAATACTAGACAATCAATGATGTTGGAGAATTTCGATGGTAAAACCCAAAAAGCTATGAAATACTGCTCTACAGATAACGAAAATATTCGTATTTGAATTTGGCAGCTTTGAGGTTTCCTAAACGATTGGATGATAGGGTGCAAAACAACATGCACCGTATTATCATTATTTCTAGGTAGTGAAACTATAATGAATAATTTAGCGCTTTAATAACAGGAATAAATGTATTCATTGAAGAGAGTGACGCAAGAATACGTAAGAGAGAATGAGATCGGAATCGAGGAATAGATCCACGATTCAATGATATCAAAGTAGACAAATGAGAAAGCATTGAATTTGAAATTTTGATGTTTAGTGCTGATCAAACAATGAAAGAAAACGTGTTCTACGGAGAAGAAACGTAGGAAGATATGAAATTGAAATTAAGGTGCATGAGAAAATTGAGTTCACAATTTTTGAAGTTTGCTAACCATCATCGTTCATCGCTTCGGTATAGGATTTGGAAAACCCACACCCCACCCTTTAACCAATTGGTTCGTTGTTAGCTAATTACGCAGGGCATAAACCCATGCGTAAAACATTTAACGGTCCCGAAGATTTACTAGGGCAAATCAAATCAGATCCCGGAAGGAACCCATAGAATTTTATTCGATGAATAAGATAATTAGCATAACTATTAACGACTAATAATATTAACAAATAAAATTATACACATATATCATATACCGCAAGCTATGAAATAATGAGAGCAGGAAATAAAGGGAATCTTATTCTCTGCTGTTGTAAACATAATTATAAACAGTAAATTATTTTGGGGAAGCCAAACACCTACATGTGTAGAAAGAGGACTATTTGTTTCACTTACGCAGATACTATCAAAAAATGTGTAACATCTTCCATTGAGGATGGTACTAATTATACCGTACTTTTGGCTTTGCAAAGAATTCTGAATTCACACCACTACCTTAATTTCCATTCATAAAGAAATTGGCACTTTCCGTGGGTGCCAGAGCATCCTCTCTGCTAAGTCGCAAGAGAAAGCAACAGAGCAACATCGCACGATTTAGCATATAGTTATCTGTATTGAGAGTTTCGATTCTTTGCATCAGCTTGTTTGAAGGAAAAATCTGTATTCCAAAATGTCGGATTATAAAAAAATACAACCGAAAGAAAATTCAGATGGACATAAAAAGAACACCCGCTTCACGGTAAAATCTATGCTTCCAAGTGGAAATGAAATGAGCCTATGGGAATCAGTTACAGATTATGTTCAAAACGTTAACGATATTTTCAACAACACGGTAAGCGATGTCAGTGAGCAATACACCGACTTGTATACAACTGTGAATCAGAGTATACCAGCATCTCTTCAATATGTACCTTCTTTATTACGAAATAATCCTTCATCAAGCGCTCAAAATAAAGTCGATCTCCAAACGAATCTTGACACAAATTCAAACCAATTTTCTCCAACAACACTATATCAACCGGATAGGAATCCAACTATGGAAGAAAGTATTCATCTTCGTAAGGGTTTATTCCAATTTCTTCCTCAACCTAATAATTTGGTTTCTAGAAACCGAAACAAAACCAGTAGAACAACATCAATTGATCACGTTCGTTCCTCCTTAAACTCAATGAAACTCATGCAATATTCTCAACAAAATAAAGTATCACTACGACAAATCAAAGAATATGAACTGGATAAAAAGGAATCTTTGGCTTCGAATTTGACTGAGACAGAAGATAGTGAAAAATTTCATCCATTTTTCATTGAAAAAAACAATTCCTCTCCAAAAATGAATCAAGTTAAAGAGAGCATGGCTAGCTCTGGGGGTAATTCAGTTGTCTCGGATGCTGAAGCAGCGTCTGAATTAGCAGAAGGTACCATTTTAGCATTACGAGATATGATATTGGATGAGGCTGTAGAATTACATGAATCTCTAAGATTCTGGACAGAAAGATGGGAAAGGCCGTACTTATCTTGGCTTGAAGCGGGACCGCAAGGTACGGAATTTTTGAAAGAAAAAATATCTATTAGTATAAGCTAATTACTTCTTCATTATTTTTTAGTTTGGATATCAGAGGAAGGCTATAATCATTTATTGGTTGGACAAAAAGTATCACAGATTCAAGCTGTACTGGCTCGTCGATGTGCAACAATTGGAGAGTTGCAAGAACATCTTCTGAGAGCTGGTTGGCGTAGAAAGGGTATTGCAAAATGGGGTGTTTTAGGACAAGGTGAACAAGTAAGTATGGGTTTAGAATTTATCTTTCAATATTCACAGGTTGCATTCATAAAAATTTATAATAAATCTCGAAAATATTATGATATGTTAACGATTCACAGTGGGCAACAGTCGCTGGAAATGATGGCGTAATTGAATCTAAATTATCAAAACAGAAAGGGGAGTCTTTAAGCAGGCCTTCCTTGGCTAGACAATGTAGTGTGGAAATTTTGACACATTCAACAGAAATTGGAACTCATGGCAGCGTTTTTGTTCCTGAGCAAACACCATCAGAGCATAGGCAAAAACAAAAAGATAAAAAGAGGCTTAATTCCCTTTATTATGGACATTCTTCTGTTTTTGTCAAAAATATTCGCGGGGGACAAATTTTGACGAATGATCCAGCGGTTGCTTCTTGGTCTGTTGATGCAATTCGAGTTCTTCGAGATCAACTATATAGAGCTGGCAATGTAGACTTAAAACTGCCATATTATTATCATTGGCCACAGGAAAAAGCTCACTTTGAGAATTTGGATATAGAAAACTCTGCAGGACATGCTCATGAACCTTCACTTCCAATTTGGGCAAAAGAAAAGATTGATGACAAGAAAACATGTTTGGATAATGGAATCATTATAACGGATCTTTCAGCCTTGGCTTCTGAAGTCTCGGAACTGTTAAACTCAATGGAAATTCAATTACAAGTCCAAAAAGAACGTAGATTGCAAAAATTAAAACCACCTCGAGCTATTTCTCGTTCATGGTATTTATTTGCTGCTGGTATTCCAGTTTTGGGGTATCTAGGGTATAAGCTTTTTACAGCAGGTCGTCATATTGAACTTAGTCGTCATATCATACTGAAAATATCATCTTTCTACGCTGAACACTTTTCAGAGCCAATACGATCAATGTAAGTTAATTTGAATTGTGCATCTGAAACATGCACCGAAAGCATTGTAACATTTTCATCGTTTTCATTTTTTTCAGATTTTCAGAATTAGTCTCCAATAAAGGCAGAGAAAATATAACGGATCAGAAAGCTCGAATGAATGCAATGGGATCATTAAAGAAAATGATTAAAGATTGGTTGGATGAAGTTTATCCAAAAATGCCTGAGTCCGAGAGATCCAAAATGTCAGCTGAAATGGACATATCACTTTTAGAAAAACGAAAGGAAGCTAGCCTTAATCATGCGCTGTTTGAAATACAGGATATTGTTCAAATGAGCATCATTGAAATGCAGTTCATCAAAAAAGAATTGATGAATGCAATGAGTGCGATTGATGAACTCATGGACTCGAATGAGATTAATTTTCGACTTGGAGCTATCTTACCTGCTTTTATGGTAATTTATGGAGTCAATGGAGTTTTCCGATACCTTCGCTATGCATTATTAAAACTGGGAAAGAGTAGAGAACAAACGCATGAATCCATTCGTCAAATTCTTCTAGATATTGAACGGCTCTTAGTGGTTCGAGATGATCCTCCTGATGCACCAGCACCTTTAGTAAACAAGGGTATGAAAGCTCAATTCAACCCGGTTGGGAAAGAAAATCAAACTAGCTTAGGACTTAATGATGTTGAAATATTAACAAATGATGGGGAGTATCATAGACCTGACAGAACTTTGCAATCTAAATGCATGCTGAGTTCTGATGATCTTGGAATGCTAATGCTTTTAATTCATGAACTGAGATCGATAATATGGAAAAATCGTAGACGGTTTTCAAACGAATCTATTAGAAATATAACTGAAGACTTATCGGAATTATCGGGCGAAAGAGGCGCTATAAGTATCAAACAACAACTTCAAATTATATCTCGAATGTATAGAACATACTCTTTCTTAAAGGTTGTCAGCACTGGGCTTCCGCTCGAAAGCAGAAGATTGGTATAAGAGACATCTCTTTCTAAAGATTTTGAGGTAAAAAGCATCATTGTAACTCCCATGTAGCGCATAAGTAGATACTTTGAACATGTTGATTTTGTAAAAAATTAAAGTAGACTCAATTAATATAAATAAAGAGTGTTTTTTTTTCATATCATGTAGCAATCTAATGTGTGGAAACAATGCTATCCAATGGAATGTCTCTCTTTTCCATTGCTTGAACTCGAAGTAGCACTTCGCCTCTTCCTATCACTACTCCCTAGACTTCTACGATTTCTCTTTAGATTAATACCTAATTCATTCAAATCAATGTTTGGAGAATTTAATTGTAAAGCCTCTAAATCATCATGAAAACACTCTTGTCCGATTGGAAGGGACTGCACAAACTCAATTTTCTTCTTGATATTATCGTGTTTTTTGCTCAAATATAGAAACTTTGCGTATGCAAACTCCATTTGGGATGAGGCATCAATATAACGGGAGAGTGCCAATATGGAAGAGGAAGGTGGAGCCGCTTTTGGAGATCCTGGTGTGATGGTTGTTGTGGGAGATTGAACTGTACCTGATTCTGATCCTTTTGACTTAACATCTGAAGATTTAGGTGATGACACATTTTGGTTGGGCAATACGATTTTTTGTGGCGGTGGAGGAGATTGGATGGTACTTGATTTTTTGTTCAGACCTGGAACATCTTGTGGTAATGGCGGATGTAAATGAGGAGGAGGTAACTTTTGTAGATTAGAGTCGCTGTGAACGGCATAATTTGAACTATGTGATTTTTGTGCATGATACTGTTGTTGTAGAGACTGTTTATGTGAATGAATATGATGAGGGGGGGGATGCTGATGTTGCTGAGGATGTTGTGGAGTATGATGAGGAGCATGGTGGATGGATGGAGAAATAGGGCGATACCTTTTTCGCGAAGGTGATGAAGGCAAGGGTCCTGAATTTTTTCTCGAAAGGTCCTTATTTTCAAATTTTTTTCAATGAAGCGCACCAAAATTAAACGTAAAAAAGTATTGTGAGATACGTTCATTCAAAGGATGTGCCCGTGATATGTATATAAGCAATGTACTTACTCTCTTATTAAAATTTGAGTCCACTTGTATATTAGAGAGACGATTCTTGTCAAATCCCTCAGCAAATTTTGAGACAAGAGCTGGTTTCTCCATTGTCGAAACAAAGTTATCCTTGTTCACAAAACTTTTTTCGTTGTGATTGGAATAGTGATTTACTAAAGGCCGTTGACCTTTCTTGGTAAATGGCATTGTAGATTTGTTATATCCATGTTCGTTGTTTAAGTTACGATGATACATTTGATTATTATTCGAATATCTTTTTGGGGAGTTAGCATTGTTGGCACCATAATTGTACCGATTGTTCTCATTGGATTTAATATTGTTGTAGGAATTTTTATTTTCAGTAGTTGTATTTTTTCTCACGTAAGTTAAGTTTCTATGATAGGAGTTTGTTTGATACTGATTGTTTGACGAAGAAGATGCTGTTGCTGGAGGATGATGATGCACTGGAGGAGGAACAGAGTTCAAAACCGCATTCGCGTGTCCTGATAATCCTTTATTTTTGGAGTAAGGAATTGAATGCGGTGATTGTGATTTTAGCTGCTGTATTCTAGAAGTTTGTCCCTCATCACGAGGAATATTTGTTCTATCAGGATTGTCAGGATTTTTTTTATTGGCAATAGGAACTTTCGTTGAATCCATACCTGAATTGATGGATGTATTTGCACCAATGTTGGTATTGTAGATGGTGCTGTTTTTGTTAGTGTCAACATTGCCAGGGTTACTGTTATTATTTCTAACTTTATTCGGTGGGTTGAGTGTTGATTTGGCTATTTTTTGTTGAAATCTTTGAGGTGCAGCCATATTCACATCTTTTGAAATAATCTCCCCATGAAGGAGGGGTGATGGTTTCAACACGTCTGCTCTAAAGTTTGGAGGCAATGATGGTGCAGATGGTGTGATAGTAGTTTTTTGCCCAGTCGCAGTTGAGTTGGGAGAGACATTTTGAGGAGGAGATTTAACATTATTCCAAGGACCAGCAGGAGGTGGGACTCTAAACTTTTCTGGAATGGTTGGTGCATTTGCTGCAAGTGCGTTGATGACAGTATTTCCTGCCACGAGAGCAGTACCTGGACGTAGAGATTGATTTTCTTGACCATTGATATTATTTGCAGCAGAAGGAATACTTTGATTTTTAGGCAAATGATTTTGGTTTGGAGATAACGCAGATTGTGAGTCTGTGCGAGGCTTATTAAAACCTCTTCCACCTGAAGACATTCTATTATAATTGTAACCATGATTGCCTGTACGAGGGGAAAAAAAATGTCTTCCTGATCCTCTGTGGTTGTTGGTGTATTGTCGATTCTGATTGTGACTGAATCCGTGATTATGATTATGACCATGGCTAAAGTTATGACTGTGATTATGATTGTGATGGTTTGACATTTGATGGCTATTGTGATGTGATTGTGTTTTGGGGGGTCCTCTATTAGAAATTGAAGTTGTGGGTCCTTTCGTATGTCCTGAAACAGTCCCACTTGTAGAATTAGCGTTTGAGTTTCCATTGTTGCTATCATTAGAGGAGGAATTTGTTGTTGGTGGTCCCCATCTCGACATTGGTTGGCGCCGTGACATGATCACTCCTTTGTTCTTATTTGTATCCTGGTCTTCGACTTAAGGTTCAGCGTTTCCTTCATAAATATTGGATTGTACGTACTGCTGCTATAATTAGACTCCTGGATCCACATCTGGCATAGTTAATTGGTAAATCATATCTATGACGTTTTGAGTTTGCTTTCTCATAAAAGGACTATGAAAGCTTTAAATAAACAAAGGACAACAAAAACAATTACTTTGGAAAAATGTGTTTGCTTTCATACTTTTAAAGATAGATCGATTCACGTTGAATGGAAAAAAGTACAATAGTGTCAGTAGATAATTTATAGCATTGTTCATAATATGAAACTCTTTTCGACATTTCTGCTTGTTAGAGAGTCTATTATCAGAAGAGAAATATGAGTTCTAAAAAATGCCACAACGCCTCCCAATTTTTCCATTTGGGTAATATATTTTTCTTTTCTTCTATTTTCAAAAATGCAGCTTTTAAAATAATGCCTGGTTTCATTATTTACATCGAAATAGAATGAGTGGAGATCAGTTACGAAATTTTGCAATTGTGGGATCCTTTGATCAACTCAAATACATAGTATCAAGAGGAGGAAATCCGTGTTCAACTGATGCAAAGGGTCTCACAGCACTTCATTATGCTGTTTGGAATCGACATACATCTTGTGTCCATTTACTAATAGCAAATGATAGAGGGGTTTTAGAAAATGGCTTGTTTGGATCATGTATAAATATTCAATCTAGCGTCGGGTATACTGCGCTCCATATTGCAATCAATGAATACACCAAATACCTTTGTAAACATTATCTCAAAATCGACGAAGATGAAAAGTTGAAAATGGAAGAATGCATACGTCTGCTCTTGATGTCAAGAAATATCAATTTCAATTTAAAAGACTACAAAGGCAAAACGCCAATCGACACTGCATTTTCCTACACCAATAAATTACCTAAATATATTAGTGATATTTATGAATCAAGGATAAGACAAACAACTCCGCAAATGAACCAATTATATACAGAATTGTTTGTCCCATGGATTGTGCAAAGAAGAAAAGATTTGCTATCAACAGAATCTTTTGCTGTTCGTGAACAATCACAGCAAAATGAAGAATTCCCTGTATTGGAAGAAGATGAAATATATGATTTTGCAAAATCAAATTTCAAAGTAAATCATCGATGTGGAGTGGAAGTAATCTACAATTTGAACCTTGCTTTGAAACAAGCAAAAAAAAATGTCGAAAGAAGAGCTAATCTGGGGAAGATGGATTGATTCAAATTAAACTACAACATTTCAAGGTCACTCATTCTGTGTCTATTAATTACTATTATACAGTGAAGCAAGATATTATGTTTATGCCAACTCAAACCTTAGGATGATCATTCGATTTCATTTTCGTGATGAAAACTCGATCGTATGCGTAGATCATTTTTTCCGCTCTCAACAAATCAAGAGATTGCCAATTACATTTTTGTTTCATTGTTTTGCATTACACGATAAATTGCATTCTTTGTCTCGATATTCAATACTTTGAATAAAATCTATGATTCTCAGTTTACATCTTCATTTGTTAGGCTAAGATTTCTTTTATATGCAACAGCTGCAGCTGCCGCCGCAATTCCTCCACCAGGGAATCGAAGAGCATTATCTGCATTTAATGCATTTGTAGAAGCAGTCGATGCTATAGTTCGCTTAGGTATCATATTCGTTATTTTAGAATAACCTCTTAATTCTTCTGATTCTATAGAGTCAAACATATTCGTAGTTTGATTTTCTCCACCAGGAGCTCTTACAACGTGGTGAGCGAAATTTTGAGATTGAATACAAGAGCTTTGAACTTCATCATATGGAGCATCATAATTATTGTCTGCAACCAAACCATTCACAAAATCAAGTTCTTTACCATCTTCGCTTTCGTCATAAGGAGCATTAACTTGACAAAATGCGAAGTCAGTGACAACAGGGCTAGATTGGTTTTGCAAAGAACTTATATTCATACCAGATGCTAACGTTGAAATTGCTGCTATTCCACCGGCTCCAACTCCTGTATCACCAGCTCCATGCTCCTGACTTTGAGCTTTCTTCCTAGCTGCTGCTGCTGCCATTGCTGCTATTCCACCGGCTCCAACTCCTGTATCACCA
>Ga0209092_10000203_pt1 | contig 56427 bp, 35 predicted proteins | sample FraStrMetagenome_FD_187446 | JGI IMG/M metagenome (GOLD analysis project Ga0209092, IMG submission 187446) | Marine eukaryotic phytoplankton communities from Arctic Ocean - Fram Strait ARC3M Metagenome (SPAdes) (version 2) | ecosystem: Environmental > Aquatic > Marine > Oceanic | place: Fram...
TGAAGCGAGTCGTGCTTGTGTAAAAAAACTTTCTAGTCCCGATCACGATATGCAGGGTATTCTAAAAAAATTCGCAACAGTCCCAGACTAGTTAATAATTAATTTCGCAGCGTTTTCAGCTGCAAGTTGTACTACATCTTAATTGATAAGGCGACTGAAAGCTTTCGGGCGGGTAATACTACTTAATCTTTGTGTTTTTATTTATTTAAAATTCTATTTATAATGTATTTTCAATTGTATTTGTTATTTTCTAGTTGGGCTTTTATTGTTTATTAGCTAGTTTGAGATATACTTGTCCTGTCTTTTTTTATATATGGTTTTGTTGTTATCTTGAGGCACTTCTTTTTCTTAGAAGGAATTTTAACACTTAAGAATAAACAATAATAATCCATCATGAAGTTTATTGCATGGATTACTTATATTTGTATCACATCATACATTTAACTTTATTATGATGATTTATTTTCAAAAATTATAACATATGCTTGCATAAATAAGGGAAAACACATCAAAAATTGTAGTTCGAAATCAATCTTGACTTGAATTGATCCCATGACCACACTGACCAAAACTTTCCCATGCATCAAGTTCAAACTCAATTAGATGAACCTATCTCCATATGTCCCTACCTACGTAATATAGTATAGAGTGACTTAAAAACATCTTAATTTTTTGGTAACCCCAGTATACGCATCTTAATCTTTTTAATACTCCAGTATACTCATCTCAGCTTAATTTTTATTTGAGTGCTGGGAAAACTTAAGAAACATCTTAAAAATGAGCTGATCCCAGTACTCAACATCTTGCTAGTAAAACATCTTAGTGGTGAGATTAGAGTGTATATCACTACATAATTTGTTAAAGCATGCACGTGTCATCCTAAACATTCTTGTAAACTTAAAGTCAGATAAATCAGAATTGAAAACAGACCACTTTATCCTTGCTTTTTAAGGGTGCTTTCCATGTTATAGCCAACAGTTAAGACAAGCATCATTGCATTGTTTGTAACTTGTTGATTGTAGTACAACATAAACATCGCTACTACTTTGCATATTTTCTGTTTTTTTTCTTTGTTTAATGGTGACATGATGGAATATAGAATTTTATTGTTAAACTGGCGAAAAAAGTGATTTCAAACAAGATTTCTGGCGCGGTATCCAAATTGAAAACCCATTTTTAAGTTTCCGGGAAACATCATCAAGACGTCACTTCTTTAAGGAACCTAGTGTGATAAGAAACGGGACACAACATACATGATGAATCTCCATTTCATGCATGTGGTGAACAAAAATATACGTAGGTTTATTCAATATCCTTGCAATGAATACGTATATGGATAAAAACCTACATCAAAAAACAAACCTACGGGTTTTCTTCACCACTTGCATGAGCCTAAGGTCGCATATTGAAAGTAGTATGCTAATACGTCAGCTACAAAAAAATTGATGGATCCACCGCCCATCATTTTCAATTAAAATTTTAACAAATTAAAGATTCGCAAGACCAACGAAAGGATTCTTATCGACACCCTAGAAGTATTCCACTAATTTTTTGCAATCAACTTGATGAAGTCAAACAAATCAAAGCATGCCACCAACTAGTTTGTTTACATTGACAGCATCAGCTGCAACCCGAATGGCTTCTGCAGCCATCGCTACCAGTTTGGCAGTAGAGACACTCTCCAACGCCACCAACGAAAATGCATCCCCTGAATCAAAATCGAAAGTCAAACCAGTCAGTCTTTCCCAACGATTGACGCAAAAGACTTGCACTGCCAAATCGAATTTACTGCCTTTACCAGCCCCATTTGCTCGCCGTTCCACAATCTCTTCTTGTGAAAATCTCCCCTTCAATGACGAACAAATTCGATTCCAAACCAGTCTCGAATATCATCTCCAATTACTATCTTCCTATAAACAACAATGGGACTATGTCGAAAATAAAACCTCGCGTGTGCCCACTATTCAGTGGCCAGCCTATCCTACAGCACTTCCATTTCCAGATACTATGCGAATTAAAACCCTAATACCAGAGGTTCAACATTGTCGATCTTCACCTAATTATCAAAATGATGATTCCTATTGCCATGCTATCCAATTCCAAATCGCTTATCTACTTATAACTCAACAGCAAGAATTATCATCTTCCGATGATGAAGATTCAGATAAGTCAGTCCCATATGGATGGCAAATATTACAAGAATTAGCAGAACGTGGACATGCCGATTCCATGTGTTTATATGCTCAAATATTTAACAACGGTCATTCCCTCATCCCCCTAGAAGCCAATCCTCAACGTTCCGTCGCGTGGTGGCATCATTGTCATTCTTTGCATCCCAAACATTCTCAAACCATTTATGAATTAGGAGTAGCATATTATACTGGAGAAGGCACGGCAGAGGATGAATCCCTAGCTGTGCAATATTTTACACAAGCTGCAAAATTGGGTCATGCTGGTGCTGCCTACATGTTGGGGGATTGTTTATTAGAAGGAGTTGGTGTGCAGAGAGATCGATCAAAAGCGTTGGAATGGTTAGTTAAGAGTGGACAGTGGGGTCATCGTGGAGCAAGATCCAGGGTTTTAGCTGTTTTAGATAAACAGGATGGAGTGGATTATGGTGGATTTACAGATGCAAGTCGACAGACCTTGGTGGAGACATCTTACAAGACAGAGAATCATGTTTTGATTGACACAGCAGAGAAATCTTCCATAACTATTGCTTCCAATGACATAATTATAAACGAAAAAGCTGAAGAAGAAGAAGAGACGGATATGGAAGAAGACATGGAATTTGAAGAAGAAGAAGAACTTCAACACTGGGCTCAAGTTAGAAGGAATGTCTTATTGAATGAGCGAAGATTTACTATTGCAGGACCTAGTAGTGTATCTGTTTTACAAAAACGGAAAACGAAAGTAATGGAAAGTCGAGAGGAGAGCATCCCTGATGTTCCGAACAAGAAGGCGATATAAAAGGTTTTAACTTTTCATCATCAAGTATTAGTAATTGTTATGAATCATAGTAATTGCAAAAATGAATGATTATATCATGTTGATGAAAATTAGACTTTTTCAAAGTTTTATAGGACTTTTCACATTGAGATCTCTTATACTGGATTTCTTCCATTGTGCATCGATCCTAAAAGAAAAAATATAGAACGAATTGGTATATTATTCAGTTGTAAGACTCTTTGCTTTTTCTGCACGTAAGCATCTTTTGAGCCTTAGCTAATGCTAAATGAAAGTATGCTTAATCAACACTGACTTCTGCATTGAAGGAATGTGGTTGTTGATCATTGGATGCCAAACCATTGATTGCTTTTAATTCTGATACAAACATCCCTCTATGCAACAAAGGACAATTTGAAAAAGGAATAGATTTCCACATTTTATCTGAATCTACTGTGATAATTTTTCAAATGAATGATAACAACGAAGAAGAAATAGATAAGTAACCTAGATCAGATCTACAGTATATGTTTTCTTGCATCTGAGAAACAAAAGAGGAAAGCAGTTATCATCATATGGAACTACTTCTTTAGCCTTGCAGAGTTTGTTATAGCAGCCCTTTTTGCCAATCATGCATCTTCCTAATATGATAGGCTGGTCTATGATATTTTCAGCATTGAAGCTTTATCACATCATCTTGAGTTTCATGATGAATAAGTCACTTCTATTTTACTACATCCAAATTCATATTGTTCTTGGTTGGTTGTGTTTTGGCAAGTGCTGTTCACTTAAAAACTTATTGGAATGAGCAATTATTTCTTCTTTTCCTGTGTCTCCTTTTGACTTTAATATAGTGATCTATTTGCATTACAGAGTGAAATATTTTTGGAAAAAGAACGAAACATAAATTTCCAAATGAGGGCAAGAATATTGGTTTCAGCAGGTATTGAGAGTATGACAACATAAATAGGATAAAATAGTGAAGAAACTAAAACACCGTTGATAAAAGTAAAATAGGATGACGTTTAAAGTAGACTAGTTACTTTCAAGAACAATATTCAAAAGCACTTCCTTCACTGAGAATTTATCGGGATCAGAATTATAATCAGTATCCATATAATATTCTTCTGAATTTACACTTTGCAAAGCTTTCCCGTTTAATTGAAATTGTGTTTTAAGCAAACTAGTGATACCAAACCGAATCAAATCAGGATACAACCGAAATCCTTGTTCTTGTAATAAAATTTGTGCGCTTTGGGTAGCATCTCCATCTAAAGATATACTAAACTGTAATTCAGATAGATCATTAGCCCAATCCTCAATAATGTCGGATTCAAAATTATTCCTATCTGCTAAGGCTACCAAACCAGTCTCTCGGATCTCTATAATTAAAGTGTCAATTTGTTGGAGGCTGGTCGTTAGGCTTTCTTTTAAAATGGTTGGAACAGAAGTGTCTGCACTAAATTTCTTAGATTCAGCTTTTTCTTTATTAGCTGACAATAGTATATCAAGAACGGCATCACCCAAGAAAGTCTCAAACTCTTTGCGAAATGGATTGAATTTGACATTATTTTCAATCAATATTTCGTTGAAAGCTTTAAAGTGAATGTAAGAGAAATAATTGTATTGAGAAGACGAAAGAGGCTCATTGTCATTGTTGAAGGTAGTTCCAGCACGTTCAAAGGATTTTCGTACAGTGGAGTCAATTTTGGATATTCTCTCTTTCAAGGAGGCCTCTTTGACGCCTGTGATTGAAAGAAATGCCTTGGTAAATTAAAGAGGTACAAAAAAAGAAATAAGTGATAATGAGATGGTGCCGTCAACTTTCCAAAAAGTAAGAAAGAGAAGTGTCAATTAGAGAAAATTTACCTTATCAGAGGCATTCAAAAGTGCTCTGGCAATATTATCATCCAAAGAAAGCCGTTCAGGTATTATTTTGGGTTTTGGTTTTGCATCTTGCTTGGATCGTTCTGCACCAAGACCATAGGAGTCTGAAAATTTCTCCCATTGTAAATCAATTTTGTCAATTGTTTGAGCTCCACGGACCACCGAACGTCGAACCGAAATTCCCAAATCAGATTGAGTCACAGCTTTATTAATTTTGGCACCCACTTCCCCAGCATTGGCGACATTGGGTGTTATGATCGTAGTAGTCACAGCTGCGATTGTTGCAGGTGGAATGAGTTGGGAAAAAAAAATTCTTCTTGATAAATTCATAGGCCTCTCATCGTTTGAGTAATTGAATTCTGTAATCTCTTTTGGTTTCGCGTACAGGTATCTGGAATGCCTGAGACATTCAGAAGTGATCGAAGGCAAAATAAATGATTCAGAGACATGAAACAGAACTGCCACAATATGATAAAAAATGACCTTCATGGTGGTTCATTCAGATTCTTTTAGCTGTGAAGGTGAAGACCGTATCAAGATTCTTGTTTCTATTCCTTGTGAAAGTTTTTAGTTTTTGTTCATTTGAAAGAGTCAGTGACGCAACATCACGTCAGTCATGTAACGTTGTTTTCATTTCTACATTAAAAGAAAATTACGTAATACTCAAAAACGAAAAGTAGAAGAAGATTAGCTGCACCTGCTTAAATTAATCTCTTTTTTGGCAATGTAGCATCTGAAATTTTGAAGATAATTAATGTTATAATCATATAATTATATTAGTCGAATAGGAAATCCATAATCTGAAGGTAGAGTATTGTCAGCACGCTCCATTACAAAAACATCTCTTCTATTCAACAAGTATTGTTTCATTGATCCAAAATTATTCTTCAATTCCGTCAACGCAGTTTCTTCACCAAAACGACTTTTACCTTTTGAACCAGTATTGCATGCCAAATAACGGCCCAAGTTTCGACTCCCTGCCTGTCCCCCACTAGCTTGAATATATTCTCGAACTAAACCATCTAAATGTTTTATTACACTTACTTCAACATGCCTTACGCCACTAAAAGGTTTTTGTGATTTTGTTACATTTTCAATTATACCAGATCTTAAATTGCCCTCCCCTGTTCGTGGCCCATTCCTGGTGCTGCTCATCTTACTGGCCACTAATTGGCGACTTTCGTGTTTATCTCGCTGTTGTATCTGGTCTTTTTCCCATATTTCTTTTATTTGCTGCGTTACGTCATCCGTGATACGTTCTAGAAGGACTGCTTTTGTACCGGAAACCATCAAGCCTCGCTCGCGGCATCTATCCTTCAATTTAGCTACTGTGAATGTACTATAGTCTTCTTTCAAATCATGAGGAAGTTCTAAATTGCTCAAATCACTCTCATCTACATTTTCAAAGCTCTTTTCCTCAAAGTTGGGAGCAAAATAAGTTTCTTCGTTTTGCTTATTCGGCGAACTTGCACCAGGTCCTTCATTCGTAAAGAAAAATGATAATTCATCAATCTTATTTCCATCTAAGGATGCTTCATACCTTTCCAAAAATGCGTTTTCTTCATCAGAGAAGTTTCCTTTTTCTTCTTCTGGAATTATAAATTCCTTTGCATCAGGCAATATTCCAACCCTGAAAAGAGGTAGAGATTGTGCATAATGAGAATGAACGTTGGGCATTAAAAATTATCATGACTTCACGCCACTTACCAAAAGCTTTTGTCATTTTTATGTCTAACGATATCATTTTTATCTATTACTTCAAAAACTTCATTTCCGTATTGGCTCAAGAAGAATCTTAGACCTCCGTACACATCTTTCAATTGAACGAGCAAATTTGATTCGTTATCATCTACAATCACAGTTTTTAAGTACCTTCCGATGTCTCTACTTGAGACACTTTCAGGAGACCGAGAAAGAAAATCATGGATAACTTTTAAGGTTGTTGCAGGTGACACTATTGTATGTTGTCGTGATATACCTGGCTGTCCTGCTAACGGTACAATAATACGATCAAGAAAATCATCCACCCATACGATGTCATAATCTTTCAATTGGGGCGATTCGTAAAGTGCACGATTACAGCCAGTTCTCATGGAAACTATTGCTGTTTGCTTCCCTTTTTGACGCGTTCGAATAAGTGCTGGCATAAAATCTTTGTCACCGCTGATATAACATATGGTTTAGGTGGTTATTGATTTTATATATGTATTTTCAAAAAAGATGCGCGATTGGTAAGATAGTAGTACTAATATCAGACTTACCTGAGCATAATTGCAACATCATATGCATTCGGTACGGTCGCATAATGTAACATTTCAACCGCCAATTGGATATCAACACATTTTTCTCCAGACCCCAATGTTTCCATCAAATGTACATCATAATTTGCCTCATTCATTTCATCGAACATTCTTGCACGCAATGAATTTTTATCGGTCGACCTTTTGTAAGACGTGTAGACACTAGCACGAACTATATCAATAGGTCGAGCTATAGAGTTTTCTGTAGAATCGTTTGCAGAGGACCATCCCTTTCAAAACAATACAATATGCTTGAGCTATTAGTTTATCATATAAAAAGAGATACATAAATCGACCATGAGAGTACTTACTTGGTTTGATTGCTGCTTCTGTAGTTCTTCACAAACAATTCTCGGTAGAGCAGCCCTTGACGACATTGCATGTTTAAAAAATCATGGAGTCGCAACTTCAATAAGAATATTCTTTCGTTTATTATTAATGATTAATATGACAAAAATTGACTCACCAGTCTACTGCATAATGCTGCTGCCATCCTCTTCCATATGCGGGCGTTATAGGACATTTGTCCCCCCTTCTTTCATGTATACTATAATATAGCCAGGTCCCATCGATGAACATCATGGCTTTGAGAGGAGCTACAGCTCCAACGTTATTCTTTGGACTGTCAGTGTTTATTGTCGATATTTCATTGGATTTGATATTGTCACTATTAAGAGTGCGTGATTCGGATTTCTTAGAAGATGAATTATCATCTACGTTTTTATTTTGTTGTTGAACCATTTTCATTAATAGATCGATTTGGCGTTGTTGTTCTTCAATTCGGCTCATAGTTGTTTCTTCCATACCAGAACTGCCAGATGAATCATCTATTTCGATTTCATTTTTTGTATATCTATCCACATCTTCGTCAAAAGATGATGTCCATGATGGCAGCATATCGTCATCTTCATTCACTTTCGAAGGAGACATTGATAGGATGAACGTTCTTTTTCTTTGCTGAATGTCAATTACATCTTTGTTAAATTTCGTTCGTAATTGCATAGAAAATGGCGATAGTGAGCTTAGTTCGTGTGAATTTGATCTCTCATTCATATTTTTGCATGTTGTAGAAGTAACTTGAAGTGCTAATGCTTGATTTCTTTCATGATTAGCATCCTTCGAGAAAAAAAGAACAAAAATGAGTGTTGAAATAAGTTTATTTGAGCGAACTCTTTGTGGTCGAGGTGTCTCATTGAAGTCCCCTAAAGTAAGAAAAGTCTGCATGTTATGTGGTTTCTGGAGATAGGTGTGATGAATCTTTTCTGTACGTCAAAATTTCTTATTGATTGATCATCGTTTTCATAAGCGAGGGAGTAATGTATCTTGAATTTGATTCTTCGATTTCAAATCCAATTCAGTGAAAGAAATGAACGATAAAGAAGAATTCCAAGAATTTCTTGCAACAACTCTTTACTAAAGATTACGAAATCGTTCGTAGTGCGATCGACGTTTTGAAATCTCAGGTGTTAGTGTTCGAAGGATCTCGTCGAAGTTTCTTGTGGACTTGTTAGAATGTTGTCGAGAAAACTACAAACTTGGTGCGTAGTTTTTCACCTCATAAAAAATCATATCCATAGTACGGTTTTTATGTAGGATCGTTTCGACTGAATATTTATTAGTACTGTTTTTGTGTAATTTTTTTAAGTGTTACACATCTTAAAGTTGATGCGTACTCAAACATCAATAAATGAATTCTAAAAAGTGAAACGTACTCTAATTTTGAATCATGATGCTTTTCATCTTTGATAATTGATATTATGACTTTATGCTCATTTTAACTCTTCTCTTCCCACTTTTGAAGAAATAAGTTCTTTGGTGAAGCCATAACAAATAGGTCTCTAGCTAGTGGAGAGAAATCCAATCCTTGTAAATTCGATGACGTAAGTATAGTCTAGTATTGACATACGTGTAATTGAAGTTCAAACAACTTTGCGATTACTTCATTTCTTTATCACATTTTCGACTCCTGCTGTGAATCTTCGAGGTTTTTCGAATTCGTGCTTTTTGATATCCAATTTATAATCTATTTCAACGCTAGAAATGAAAAAAGTACAAATCCAATTAAAAATCACCATTGTTGCGATAGAAAAAAATTCGTTTCGTCATTATATCTCAAGAAAAAATACAAAGTACTTAATTAGGTTACAAAGAGAGAAGTTATTCTAACGATTTCGATGAGCCATAAAAAAGACAACTGCATTCCATAATATACCTTGTAGACATATTGCAAGAAATCGCCAATTTACAGGAAGAAATCGTACTGCCAAGAATTGAATTGGAGAGAGCATTAAGGAGGAAGCCCATGCGGCTTTCACGGATGGAAAAAAATCATTCAGAAGCTGTGGAATTAATTCTTCGTTTAGCGAAAATCCTTCAAATAATCCTAAGGTTAGAATAGCTGATAGAACATATAGTGGATCCATAACGAAGCAATCCAAAACAACCTGAGAAGCAGCCATGAGGTTTTTCATAGTTTTTCCTGATTGTTCCACGGGTAGTATAGTTTCATAAAAATCATATGTAAAGTGCATTAGTGGTCCAGAAATTAATACTCCTTCTAAAAAAACCCCAATATTTCGTCGCATATCGAATGCAGACCCTGATTTAATGTTCTGAAAGTATTGAGATAATGCATCTCCACAGATTCCTATTATTGCAACCGTTATAAGTTTGTTTAAAAGCGGATATTTTTCAAGATGCTTCGAATATATTGTAAGAAAAGTTTGCATTCTTTGTTTGTTTCTAGGTTTGGGCAAAGTCCGTTCAATAGTTGCTACATCATGATTGTAACCCAAATTTTCTTCTCCGTCTACAATGATGACTGATCGTGCTGTTTTGAAGGAATTGTAAGATAGCGTTGATTTTTCATCACGGTATTGTGATAATACAAGCGAGGCTTTGATTTCATTCTCATCTTCTCTATCTTTTGCAATTTTGATCTGGTGGTCTTGGTTCGGTTGTGTTAATACGTGATGGGTGATACGATATGAAGACGGATTTTTGCCACTTTCATCTTGCACTCGGCCTATGGAAGAAAAACCCTCATTTGAGATAGAAGAGCTTCCTTCAATCAAATTGAATGGTACAAAGGCGATGAAGACCAAGATGGTGTAGAACATTTTAAAACAACTTTTATGTTCTCCACAAGTTTGGTTTGCAAGGCTCATTAATGAATCATAAAGGGATACTTAAGATTCGAAGTACGTAGCATCCGAACACATATGAGTCAATTTTGTTCATTACCGAAGCTCTGAATATCTGATGTCTACTTACGATGATAATTTCGGTTATGCACGCGACGGTGAACCATTCGTACGAATGGAGGATTGGAAATCCTAGTAGGGCGTGAAGACTGGCTATACACCTAAGAGTGATTCCCGTAGTAACACGTTTAACAATATAACATACTAACAACAACAACAACTTACGTTCGTTACACGTAAAAAGAAGATAAAGATAGTTGTGTTCGGTTTTGCTTATGATACTGCACCACGGTACTTTTCCTACCATCACAAGAACAAAAAGCTTGTTCTTTAGCGAAAGACACACTCTTCTGAAGGAAATATTGTATGATCATTGGTATTGTGAGTTCTTTGAATAGTTCAAACGAAAATTATTGCCAATGATCTGATACTTTAGTTGTTTCGGCTTTCTTTTAACTCAAAAAATTCCATCACAATTTTACATTTATGAAGATCATAATCGATATGAAGAGAATCTTAAAACTCAGAGTTTGAACAAAAAAGAGTTCTTAAAATCCCGGTAACCTATTCATTCTGACACTTTCTTGAAAGTTTTGACATAATTTTAGTTTAATTTTTCTACAGTGTGTGAACGCTACCTTCTCTAAAAAATCAGGCAAAAGTAGATGATGAGTGCTAATTATAATAATGATAAAAATGTAAATGGTACAATTTTGATTTTTTTAAGCAACTTCCTCTCCGTAACCTTCTGATTCATCATTTTCCAAATGTACTTCCATCACACCTTCCACAACCTCTATACCTTCATCTTTGAGAGTTTCGTATCTTTGCACTGTCATGGCGGGATCTTTCAACAAAATAGGTTTTCTAGCACCCTTTACCGCTTCTGCATCCAAATAGATAGTGTGGACCTCAGGAAGAGACGGAACGACAAACATGGTCTCCATGAGAACATTTTCGGTGATTGATCGTAGTCCTCTTGCTCCAGAACCTCTTTCAAATGCCATCTTTGCAATTTCTTTCAATGCAGAGTCCGCAACGTGGAAATTCACGTCATTCATTGCAAATGTTAATTTGTACTGCTTCATGAGAGAGTTTTTTGGAACAGTCAAAATGTCTATGAGATTCTTCTCATCCAATCCTTTTGTTGAAACAATTACCGGAAAACGACCAACAAATTCTGGAATCATGCCATATTGCACCAAATCCTTAGGAATAGCGCTATCAAAGTACTTTCCTTGTACTTTATGATCATCAAGTTGCTTTTTCATCTGTGCTCCGAATCCAATGGATGCCGCATCCATCCGACGATTAATAATTCGTTCTAAGCCAGCATAAGCACCTCCACAAATAAATAGAATATTTGTTGTATCGATTTGGAGGAAATCACCACGTGGATTCTTACGACCAGGTTCCTGTTAGAAACATTGACGAAGCAGGTAAAACGAGACAAATATAAGAGACGGGTACAGCAAGATCATTATATGGTTTTCCTTCGAAGTGACAATCCAAGTTACTTACCTTTGGCACATTTATTACATTCCCTTCTACAATTTTTAGAAGTGCATGTTGCACTCCTTCACCAGAAACATCACGGCTTATACTCACATTACCCCCAGATTTGCGAATCTTGTCAGCTTCATCAATATATACAATACCACGTTGGCAGCGTTCTAAATCTTGACCACTCTCTAGATAAAGTTTAAAGAGGATGCTTTCAACATCCTCACCGACGTATCCAGCTTGGGTGAGGCAAGTTGCATCTGCAATTACTAGTGGAACATCAACCAGTTTCGCCAACGTCTTGACTAAAAGTGTTTTTCCTGATCCTGTTGGACCAATAATGACAATGTTGCTTTTATCTATTTCACAATTTTCTACTGTCCTTCCAAAATCAGGATTTGAGATTGAATTCATTTCAGAAGTATCTTCAAATGGTGCTTTAGTGGGATTATCGTGTGTGGTGGAATTCCCACTAATGGAAGAAGATGTAGTGTTTCCAATTTGAGACCTTCCAAATTGAGATAAGTTTAAATCAGAGAGTCCTCCACCAACTTCCCCAGGTGGAGTAAATTTCTTTTCGTTATCTACCATCATTTGATCAGGATTTCTTTCTGTCTTTTCAGATGAGCTTTTTGATGTCATTTGCGCATTTTGTTGCGCTGCAATAATACGTTTGTAGTGATTATGGACACCGACAGACAAGGCAACTTTCACATTTTGTTGTCCAATAACATATTCATTTAATCCACGGCAAATTTCACGAGGTGTGGGGAGTTTTTTCCTCATCCAACTGCCAGAAGTTTCATGGTTATCCTCTTCATTTGAATCCGGAATGCTTTCTTGAATAATATTACCTGATGTTGAATTCGATTCGTTAAAATGAGTTTGACGACGTCCCTTCATTTCAATTTCAGTGTCAGTTTCAAGCGGGTTCTTTTGGCGTTTACGAAGGCAATCAGAGAAACAAAACACATTTGTTAGACACGAGGAAACGCTTGTACAAGTTTATACAATTTCGGACACAACTCAAACTGGCAAATGATAAAAGAAACCTTCCGGGCGAACTTACATGCATAAATGCTAACAACTGTTTCTTATCATGCTCTTCATTTTCTTTTGCTTGAATTACACTTTGTTCAGATTGTGTGCTAGGAGTGACCAAAAACCATCCAGAACAAGTGGCACAGTAAAAAGTATTTTCCTCAAAATTAATGTGACGAAATGTAACAAAGGTTCCACACTTGGGACAACGATATCTGCCGCTGCCACCTCCTCCTGCACCTTTAAATGAGATTGGCTTGATTGTGGATTCGTATGCATGTGGAGGATTTAACGAGTCTAATGCTTTTGTTTTCTTCTCCGACGTTCTAATTTCATTGTAAAATCTAGTATCATCCATTTCATCTTCTTCAAACTCACAACTGAGTGCAACTGCAGGAAGAGGTTCAATAGGTTTTATTTTGTTCTTATCCCAGTTGTTTGATGTGGTTGTATTATAAAAATGTCTCTGGTTCTTTTTAGAAGATATCGATGTCAACGTGTCAGACGATGCAAAGGTAGTAGAAGAAAAAATATTCTGACCATGACAAGATACACATGCGGAGGGAAAACAGGAACTTGACTTTCCTGCCAATTTAGAAGCCCGTGCTGAGGCTTTCGATAAGGATGAACAAGAGCGTAACATGGACATTGGATTGCATCAAACAAGACAATAATAATATTCAAAGACACAGTGCAGTATGATGTTGTACAGAATTGTTTCGATTTGTGAAGGTTTGTCGTACAAATTGCAGTGAAGCTTCTATTCCGATTTCATTCATTTTTACATACAACATTGCATAAATTACGTAATTGCGAATCAGAATATGTAGAAGCCTTACGTCAACAGGCACTTAAGTATACCTCGATGACACGAATTGCAACTTATCTAAAATGGACAATCATGTGTATCAATTAAATTTCGAAGATCTTACTATATTAGGTGCGTTTTCATGTGGAGTTACCAACTTTTATGTTGTTTGACACGAATTCCACAGTGGAAGTGTACTATTCCAAAGATTTGGTTCTAAAAAAATCTATTGTAACCTATTGTCTACGTACGATACTTATCATACTTTTCTTTGCTTTGTGTAACCTACGGTACCTTCGGTTCTGATTATGACAAGTTCCACGCAGATGGAGAAATTCTTCAACAAGGAAAGTGAAAATATCAATCATAATAAATAAACCTTCGTAGATGGGGTGAAAAGTAAAGAGATCTTGATAGGGGCGATTGCTTTCCCTTCCCGAAATTAATTTTGATATCATCCGTACAGCTCTTACCTAATAAATAACCAACTGCATGAAGGTCTTTTTCTTGGTTTTATATCCTTGGCAGAAGATTTGGGACTATGATCATAAAAAAAAAAGTAACTGGAGAGAATTCGCAAATCTGCTGGTAGGGTCCTGTTATTTCTCAAATATATGCATGACATGAGGATGATTTATCTATAAAAACAAACAATTCTTGTTGTATCCATTTTCTGTTCCTTCATGAAGTATTTGAATGAGAGAAGTGTGTGATCGCTTGCCCTATACCAGTCGGTCTTCCATATTATGATAAGCATTCTGACTATTTAAAAAGAGTGCTCAATCTTTGTTTGTTCATTCAATGTCTAATTTGGTACATCTTGTCATATTTTCTTCCTTAAAGATTACATAGCTAATTTTTGCAATTCTAAGATAGTTATTTGTTTGAAGCAACTGCTAAAATTAGAAATATGAAATGCTTATGGATTGCATGGAACAGACAGGATTTTAAGAATGAGGTTTTTCTGGACAGCAGTTATCAAAATAATGCAAAGTAGAGTCTGAAGTTGGTTTACAATATAAATCGAATAAAAGAGTTACCAAAAAGAATTTCGTGTAGAGCATTTTATCATCTTCAGTCATGATAGTGGCCAAGGCCTATTTCATTTTCTTGATACAATTATGAATCCGAGGCAAAATAGATATGGATTCAGTAATTCGAAAAATTATGGAATTAAAATAAATAAATTGATTAAATTGAATCTCAAGAGACTATAGGATCCTACTTACTGCTCGACTTAGATTAAATTATGAATGGACGTTAAATTATAGAGCTCACCACAGGGATCATTTTTTGAAAACACAATCCTAACGATTACTTATTATTATTTGGAACAATGCCGAAATTGATTGATGAGTCGTCTGATTTCGAAAAACTCGCAGCAGCGTTTGGAAGTATAAGTTCAATTTCCTCTGTCGATGATCTGTTGGCAGCATTCGGACTTGCTGAACTCCCAATGGCTCAGCGCTATGGAATTATGTTTGGCTGTCTCACATTTGTTGTTACGATATCTACAGTCTTGGCTTTACTTGTATTTGGAGGAACTTTCAACCGATTAGTAGAGCAAAATCAGACTGGAGAAGCCACTATACCAAATGCTGTCACTGCTAGAGAAGGAAGGCCACTATTATTGGAAAGATTATTAGAAGCACAAATGAGGATGATGGCCAAATACCCTGAAAAGTATGAAAATCGAAAGCCTTCGAACGTTTACACCGCATTGACCAACATGCTTCTGAATGTTGCTCCAAAAAGATCAATAGACTTACTGGGAAATGATGCAAAAGCGGAATTTATTCCAGAGGGATATCAAGAAAACTATGTTTTTGCGTATCGTAGATGTCAAGACAAACCGGGAGGTGAGATAAGAAATTAGATTAATATGATATCTTAGTTGCATTTCAAAAGTGCTCATCATTTTGTTTGTGTTCAACTCCTATCTGTATTGATTGCTGAAGGAAAAATTATTTCTGGTTTGCCAGAAGCAAGATTTGAAGCTTACGCTCGTGCTTATGCTGGATGTGGAACTTATACATCGCCAGCATACAGACGTTCCTATGCTCGGATGTACGAAGCGATCGCTTGTTTAAACCACGCAACCGAGAAAAAACATAGTGAGCTTTTTGTTAATAGGCCAAAAGATATTTATGGAAGAACAATTCGTCTTGAACCTCTTGAAGCAGATCGACATTCTCAGCTATTTTTTGAACTAACCAACGGAGATCCATATGAAGAAAATAAATCTTATAATGCAAACAAAGTTTGGGGATTTCTTGATTATGGACCGTTCGAAACAAAAGAAGAGTTGATTCAATCTCCAGTTTTTTCATTGAAAAATGATGAGGCTGCATTCGCTATCATTGAATCTCTTACGGAAAGGATTATAGGAGTTATCCATCTGACAGACGACGATCCAAAAAACTTAAACATTCAGATTGAACTTCCTATAATGAAACCCTCAGCTGAAGGAACGGTGGAACAAATTGAAGCATGTTATCTTCTTCTTGATCGACTCTTTGCTTTGGGATATAGACGTATCCAACTTGCAATTGACTCGCAGGACGTGGAGGGGAAGAAAATTCCTGGAAGGTTGGGTTTTACACAGGAAGGATTGTTGCCCAAACATAGAATAGCAAAAGAGGCGAATAGAGACAGTATTATCTATGGGATGCTGAATAGTGATTGGGATAAAGGTGCTAGAGCTTTTCTTTTCAAAAAGTTGCATGGAGAAAAAGCACAGAAGGCTGATGCAGCAAATGATTTAAAAGAAGGCGAGTTAGAAGAGCAACAACGAGTTCTTAAGGAAAGGGCTCAAGCAAAAAAAGAATCAAAATAATTTTTAATCGTTTTGCGTGATCACATTCCCGAAAATGCTGTTTTGGGTTCATATATTCTAGATTTGATGATAATCCAATTTCTTTTGATCATCCTTCCATATGAAACAAGGGTTTGAACAAGCTGTAATTTTTGTCATACTCAGATCTTAATGATTTAGTAAGAGGAGTGTGCAAGAAACATTAATGCAGATGAAAAAGTGACAACATGTACAAATGACTTTTGTGCTTGGAAGGCAATGAAGCATACAGCACAATTAAAAAAACAAGCGTTTGGGATGGTAACAATCGTAAGATAAAGCAGTGTTTGTTTTCTGTAAATGATGGCTAATGAGAATATATTTAGGTTGCTTTCGTAAATGAAATCAATAGATTTTTCGGAATGTATCCTTTAAAGCTGTATTAATGCCCAATGTACTTAAATTGGATGCACTTGTGATGTATTCTTTTTGTCGGGATGTATTATAAGGTAGTAGTTTCGATAGTTGCTTTTTGAATTTATTTCTTTTGAAGTTTTTAACAATTTGAGAAAAGTTTAATGATCGACAAACCTGCAATATTTATCAAAAATATCTTATGATGTACATCATTCTATCACAGCCATGATGCATTAGAGATGACAGCATAGTACTACCAATTTTTATCATGAATTTAATGAAAGATTAATAACCTGCTGTTTATAGCAAGAATGATCGAATCAATCTCAATCTCAGCTGGATAAGAATTCAGGTCTAGATATGCATAGAATATTGCTACGTACTTACCTACTGCTTTTCATCTGCATTCTCATTCTTGAGTTTCACCTATTGAAATCCATAGCACTATGCGGTACCGATATGAAAGTAAATAACCGTAACAGTTAAAAGATCTGCATCCAGAACGAAGGTACGTTAAAGTATCAATGGTTACGCTTGAATTCACGAATAGAAATGAAGTATAATTAATCAGCAGCTCTAAACACATCTGAATGTGTTCGAGTGACCACGATAAATACGAGAGTAAATAATATCCGCACGTATGTAGATCATATTGTAAGGGACGAATGAACGCTCGTAGGTTATCTTACTCTATCTCTCTCTCGAGGATATATTTCATCATCTCTCATTTGCTATCTCTCCCGAAAAGGCTAGGAACAAAATATATTTTGACTGGGGTCTCTTTAGAGGATTCAGGCATAAGGCTTTATCCTTTCATCTGCCCAAGCCGGCTTCTGGTTTTGAACCATGCCGAATGCTAGGGTAGGGGCTTTACCCCAGACATCGTCATCCGACGAAATGATTTATCGCAATCATCACGATCGAGGACGAGGAGGACGACAGCAAGGAATAACCATGCAGGTAAGTCTCAACAGGATTGAAAGTCTTCTATTTGTTCTCTTGTCGTAGAAACATACGATGTTAGCGCGATTTTTTTTTAACAAGAAGGAAATATTTTTTAGATTTTTCTTTGTAATCATGCCCTTAAGCTGATCTGGTTTTTGTAATTAAATATATCGTCTATTTTTTTTGGATGAAAACCTTTAATGGCATAACTGATTTGAAACTATTTTCGTATGTGACTTGTCCTACTTGTTTTTTATGTTTACCCTATCAAAATCTAACCGTTATTAGTGAAGACCTTAACACGTATACTCCAATCTTTTTTGAAATCACACTTTCGTGGAGTTTGAGTGAAATTAAGATGAAACAAAAAATACAATTGATTATTGACCAGTCGAATATTGATAATGATCTCATATTGATCTCCAAGCGACTAGAAAGTTGACAATTTGCACTGATGTTTGTTTCCTCCTTTTATCCATTTTCCAGGACTTAAAAAAACAAACTGCAATAAGGCTGGCTGAGGAACACCATCAAATCAGATCAGGGAACAAACAAAATCAACAAGCTCAAAATATGCACTATCAACGGTCCAATGCAAACAAGCAATCACAGAAATCACAGCAGCAGGCATCTCATCAGTACCGTTCTCAGAAAAACATGTACCCTGAGCATCAGAGCCAATATTCAATGCGACGAAACGACTACAACAACCTAAATAGTAATATGATTCGAAATCAATCACATAATTCTTCAACTAAAAACTTCCCATCCACACACCATGGTCAAGAATATGCGACTACGCAAAACAATTACAATAATGTTAATCGTGCACCTTATCAATCCTATCGAGTTAATGATTCTAGAGAGATGCCCAACGTGCACAATTCAAATCCCTTTCTGTCACAGACACGACAACACCAAGGTGTACCTTATAGTACACCAGCTCCATTGACAAACGAGAATACTAAAATTCATGATTTGTCAATGGCACATTACCACAAAGACAATCAATACGCTGGAGTGTCTCAAAATTCTTCACTGCAAGTAGCTGCAGGAAAAGCTAAAAATACCAAGATGAGCAACAATCTGCGTTACACAAGCAATGTCCCTGACACATCAAGTGTTGTAAGTACTACCTCAAGCAAGAGTAGTCGGGGTGGAAGCAGCTCAAATTCTATTTCAGCACATAGCTCAATATACTCACGAACAGCCCAGCACCAGCAGCACTTGAAGATCAAGCAACAAACAGAAACTTCTCTTCATTTAAAGAATAGTCACAATCAACAAACTGTAAGTAATTTATGTATATTCAACTTTTCTTTCTGAATTCGATCGCAAATTAATATTTTCATTTTAATCATTCTTGCCAGCCATATCACCACCAGCACTCAACAAGTGGACATAGAGTAAGTCTTACTCATGAAAACAACAGCGGAGCTAAATCAAATTCCTCCATAAGACGTGCTCCAAATACTCAAAACAAACTTCCACATGGTTTAACTGTTCATGAGTTGAAAGAAATGACACGTGCTCGACTAGCTGCCGAGGCAGGAACCGAAAAATCATCGCAGTCCTCTGAAATTAGAGGAACAGATGATTTATCGCAGCCATATGTTGAACAACAGATACATACGTCATCACAAGTGCATAGAAATCAGGTGGACAGAAGAGCGAAATGTAGGCCCTTAGGTCAATCAGCTAGTGCTCATTCAGCTCAAAATTGGCATAGGATGTTTCCTCAACAGGATTATCAGGGAACTAAATCCACTACATTTCCTCATCGCCAACATCAACGGAAGAATCACCCCCGTGTGCATCACAACCAAAATATAAATACTCACTTGATGACAGAAAATCAGAATCAACTATCTTTTGGAAACAGAATTGAGAGGAATAGACCTCATCTTGACTCTGTTGATTCTTGTAGCGTCACTTCATTTAACAGCACCATTGCATCCGAATACATGGGTTCTGAAACCGCCTCATCAGTACTTCCTGGTCACAACATTCAACAGCCTCCAAATAAAGATGATATTAGTTTTGTTAGATCTTGGTCATATCCTTCCACCAGTATAGGGCACACTTTGAGTAATGAGGGCATACCATCATCTTCATCATTTTTCGATTCTTCCAGTGAAAGGCAAGGTAGCCTTATTGGTTCCCGCCGCCGCCTTGGATCGTCTCCACCAGGACTTTACCTTGAAGTCCCTCATGAAGATCAGCCTTTGTCTATGTCAGACGAGATTATTCTACCTAGAGTCGGTGGAAGTGACAATCCTGGAATGAGGACTTTTGATGAATTATCTCAAAGATCATTGGATTCTTCAGTTTCCCGGTCCGAGAAGCTACAGGGTCTTTCCCCTAGGTTTCATAAGAATGAATCAACCTCTTCATACGGTAGGGCTCCTTCGCAGAACGATATGAAACCAGATGTATTAGGGAGTGAGCTGCAAGTACGTAACACGTACAATCCTCCATCTACAGACCGTAGTCGTGTCCTTCCATCAAACGAGGAATTGTCGAATTGGGTTGCGGAGAGTGTTTTAGGAACTCCCCTGTTGCGTAACAATGCAAAAATTATGGAAGATGTCAACTCTGACATCCGAATCAATGAAGGTAGTGAAAGAAACGGATTCGATGGGATATTTCGTGCCCAGAACAGCAATATTTTGTTATCCACCGGAAACGTACTAACTTCCGCAGCATCACATGGATACTTATACTCTGATGTTTCGATTCTAGGGAGAAGTGAGGGTGGTTCTTGGGGAGGTTCTACAAGCGTGAAATCAGCACCCGATTTCTCAGACTTTTTGAACCAAGATTTTAGCAACCTTCTTTCTTTCCCTTCTGGTACAGAGATGAACAATATTAACCACTATGATTCAACAACTTTAAAGTCACGAATTGACCCTGAACTGATCGATTCACCCTGCTCCGTAAATCGTGTTGCATCTTCCTTCCCAAGGAAGACGCAATTTCCTGGTAGATCAACTTCAGGATATTTGAATATCTCTAGTGATACAATGAGCGTGACAAAGTCTCAGCCGTCGTCACTGTTTGAGCTACAACGTGATCATGAAGCAATGCTTGAGAAAACTAATGGCGAGAAGAATCTCGAAAGGAAATAGAACAACACTTTTACCTGCGACTTACCATTCGTTGGGCTTTCCTCAAAATGCACCTTCATTTGATTTCACCTGATTTCACGAAACTATATCTATACATTCTCATTTCCATGTTCGGTCTTCGTCACATTTCCAACTTCTTCACCGATGTGCACGTCTCTGTTATTTCCTTTGTTTTTTGCTTATTATTTGAATTGTCTTTTGCAGAGATTATTCTCTGATTTCGTGAGAGGAGTTGTAACCCGTTTGGATTCTCAACTATATACATTTACTAAATATTATATGATCATCATTGAGTGGAAGGGCCGTTTGAGTCGGAACCTAGCTAATTTGTCTCTACCGGAAAAAGTCATATCGACCCTTCTTGTACATAACTTTCTTTAGATCTTCCGCAAATGGGAGTATATATTAAAACTTATCAAAATAAAAACATATGTGAACAAATGTACGGGCACTTTTATGATGTAGGTCAAAGGATTAGTTATACGGATGTTTTATTCATCGCTGATGCTTATGATTGCTTGTGAAAGATACTCTACAATTTTAGAAGCTTCAGGCCTTTTAAGAGGTTCAAATTCAAAGCAAGCATTTATAATCTTAACGAGCACAACATCAGCAATATCGTTACTTTCAAGAATTGCTCTTGGAATCGATGGTTTCATTCCCTTTCGCTTTGAACTTTTGATGAAATTTTTGTCTTCTTGTGTCAAAGATCCACTACGCGTTTTCCATGGATTAAAACCAGTCAATATTCTGTAGTAGATGTTTCCCAGAGCATATATATCAATTTTATGAGATAGGCATCTAATCATGCTTAATCTTCCTTTCTGCTCCTCCGGGGATTTCCACTGCAAGAAAGTAAGAAATATGAAGAATATAAAACAAAATATGAAGACAATCTCACCTGTGGATTTGGAAAACGCCCAATGAATCCGCAATGCTTGCTAGTTGCCTTTTTCTTTGTTAAAAGAACAGCGATATTAAAATCATTTATCAATGGAACACCTCTCCCACCTACAACGATGTTTGCAAAATTGATATCATTATGGACAAGAGATACATTTTCTTTTCCGTCAATGCTATGGATATCATGTACTCCTTGTGCTATCTGTTTTGCAATTATGAGTTTTTCTCGCATACCAGCACTATGCAAAATATCTACTAATCGGCCACCCGCAAACTCTGTAATGAGAGACATTCCGCAAAAGCCATAGATATCAATTATGTGCGGTGATGTAGTAAGTTGATTCATGGATAATGCATCAACGCGATTGTTTTCAAAGTATGATTGTTCAAAATTGAGATTGTACCTTTGAATGACATGACGAAAATGAGGTTGACCAACGAGAGAAATTGAAGTATAAACTCTCGCTGAAAAAATCTTAGAACTTACTTCAATGTCTTAAGTACGACCTTTTCTTGAAATGACGAACTTGTCTCATCGAACAAGCTCCAAGAATTTCTCCAAAATCCATTCATTCCAATTAACTCCATATTAATATCTTCGACATCCTTTCTTATATTGACCTCATGCATTATGTTACAATTTGGATAAGATTTTTTTTGCCACTCTGCAATTGGCTCACAGTCATTTTCCAACTCTTGACTGGGAAACGTTCTTCGTTCTAAGGTTTCTTTTATTGATAAGTCTGATGAATCTCTTAAAGGATAAAGTTGGGTCACGTCTGAATATTCTGCTTCATCTACATCCAATACACGATCTATTTTTGCATAGAATTCTTTTCCTTGATGACTTAAATCGTGACTATATGAAAGATCTTGTCTACCTCCATGATCGCTGGTCATAAAAACATTCAGATAAAATGTTCGTGGAAATGATGGATGTTCATGAACTGATCTTTTTAAATCACCATTTGGGCTATGAATAAAATTTTCTTGCAAAACAGGTTTCTGCAGCTCATCCAAAATTTTGAAGGATTCAAAAAAGGAAACAATTTGTACAGCATATAGAGCCAATACCATCAGAATGCAGCATGTATTTGATGGCTTTCGTAGCAAAATGCAAACTCTACAACTATCTGAATTCTTGATCCTTTGAAATAATGGAAGCCCTGTCATAAAATCTTCTTGCTTTGGAATAGTTGACTTTATGTGAAAGTGAAAAAATACTTGATTATTGTGAGCATCACGTTTTATTCTTAAAAGATTATTTATTTCCTGAATCTGTCATTTTCTTTCATAATGGACTCTTGCTTGATGTGAAATCCAGCAGTCTTCTCTATCTATCTCTCTAGAGATTCCGTACCCCTACAATGGCACATAGATCATGAATAAATTCCAGATTGTACTCCTATATACCTTACATACTCCCAAAATTATAGCATTTATGCTGTTATGTTATGTTTGCTATATTTTACGTTTTATGTCTCTAGTGCGTACTGCGACATACACTGAAGCTTCACGTCCCAACCCATCTAGAGTAGCCTTCATGCCGTACACACAAAAAAGTAGAAATTCATATTGGTTCTTTTTGTATCGAATCTTATCCAGCCCATATATTTAACCGTTTTTTTGAAGATGCAAAGTTTGAAATTTAAGATTATTAGTTATTTTTAACAGAACTTTCAGACAGTTATTTAGACATTAATCATTTTTACTTACATAAAAAATGAAAAACACTTTGGATATTCGTGTTTTTTGACAACGTATGTAGAAATCAGGAGTTTTCTCCATCTTGGCAACCAAAGTCCTAACTTATTCGTGCAGTGCAACATAAAGCCGTCATGATGGAGGGATCAGACATTGACGATGTTGCAGGTGGATTCTCAACGTCACAGACAGGATCGAATGGTAAGTTGAAGAATAGATTCCTTGGTTGATAGGGGGTTCGTGTTGAGGATTGAAAGATATATATCAATTTATACCTCGCTCCAAAACCTTGTGCGTAAGAGGGGTTAATTCACTTCTTGATGAGTTGCTAAATTGCTGTATCATTTCATTAATTATAACGCAAGAATTGCGAAACTACTGATGTAGTGGAACGATCTTCTTTTTATAAAATCCATCAATAAATCAAAAACAAATCAAATGATCTTCGAATGATACACTAAGCAACATTTTTTCCCCTTTCTTCTCTGTTCTAAAGCTTCAAGACTTCTTCAACATTGGCTAGACAAATCAACGATCCACACAGTACCACGTTGGATAACTTTTGGGGTTCTCCTTCTTTTGTTCGGATTACGCATATATCTAGTACAAGGATATTTTATTGTAGCTTATGGTTTGGGTATATACCTATTAAATAATTTCATTGCATTCCTTTCTCCACTTGAAGATCCTAGCTCCGGCCCATCACTGCCAACCACAAATGACGATGCGAAGGAATATAGACCTTTTACAAGGAGAATGCCAGAGTTTAAGTTTTGGTTGAGTTGTGCAAAGGGAACTCTTATTTCTATAGTTATGACTTTCTTTTCCTTTTTCGATGTCCCAGTTTTCTGGCCAATTTTACTCATGTATTTCTGCATGCTATTCTTCATGACAATGAAACGTCAAATTATGCACATGTGGAAATACAAGTATATTCCCTTGAATTTTGGTAAAGCTAAATATAAGCATGCAGGAAAAGAAACTGGACTGTACGGTGGTGGCATGGCTGGTGCAAGGGGTAGATCAGAGTAATGCATTATCTTGTAAGAAAGGTTGAATGTGGACATAGTCTCTTTTCTATTCTCTAAGAGATAACTTGATAATACATTAATATATTTTTTTCTAAAACTTGTTTTCTTGATGAGGCACTTTTTCTGAAGCACAACTCATTCACCTAAGTTTTTTTTTCACACAAGAATCTCTAGAGTAGGAAAAGAATTCTAAAAATTATATTTAATTTTTTTTAGAGAAAGTCATTACCCAATTTTCCGAATGTGCTTTACTTCACAATGAAGTGGATTTTAGTAGCAGGTAAAGGAAGGACTTTCATATAATATTACGAAAGTTAAGATATATTATTGGCCAACAATTGAAGCTAAAAATCAGATCTTTTTATCGGAATTGCTTTCTGAAATCATCTACTTTCTGTCTCATCTGACTCAAGTCGGTATTGACTTTACCAGCAACAAAAGTCCCTTTTCCTTTAAAAAGTTCCGTTGCTGCATTCGAAACGTTCACAGCAGAAGCACCAACAACTGCGCTGACGCTACCTGTTGTATTTTTATCCAAACCAACTTTTTCAAGATAAGTTTGTTGTTCAGCACGTTTCATGCCCTTCAAGTTCATAACAGTTTGAAAGTCCAGCGCTGTTCCATTCGGCCAAGTTGATTTGAACATGTCAGGAAGCAATTCTGTTGGTGTAGCAACTAATTTAAGTAGGATCTCGATACGATTAAATTCTTTCGTAATCATGTTAGTGTACATAGCAGGAGGTATTGCATTGGCGGCACTTGACATTCCTCCTGGAGATGACATCTGGACTGCGCTTTGAATAACAGGAAGTTTCAACAATAAAGTTTTGAGATTATAGACATCTAATAGCAGCTGCTGAGTCCCACTCTCACTGATTCGTTTCAAACGAATTACAGAATTATAGTATAAATTTGTGAACGCTGTAGCAAACTTATCACAGAAATTACGGTAGTAGCTTGAGGGTATAAGCTTTTTGACTTGAGAGGCAAATGGTTGGATAGTTGCATTCACAGCTTCCACATAAGGACTCTCTTCTCCAACTGCATCAATAGTACCCCAATTGATACTAAACATATCCTTGAAAGCTTGCTCAACTTCATTTTCAAGGCCGGAGACTAATACTCTCAAACCTTTCGCTGTCACGTCATAAAATGCTTCTTGAGATGAGCTCAGATCAATCTTATCCTTTAGAGTATCCTCCATCTTATCACGAATTAACTCCTCAAGAGCTTCCACAGTATCAGCACAGTACTCACAAGTATCAATGACATGACATATTGTTACTTCTTCTCCTACCGGAATTTTGTATGAAGCACTATTATTGCTTGAAGCCAGAGCAGTAACTCTTATAACACTAATATTAGTTGTGGAGATAGCAGTTGGGTACTTTTGTGAAAGTACTACAGCATATTTTTTCAAACTTTCTTCAAAAGCTTTATATAAATCAAAGAAAGTTGCACCTCTTGTTAGAGCTGTGCACCTCGAAATACTATTTTTGATATATACAAATAAAGCTGTTGATGATGTAAAGACTGGCAGTTCACCTCTTGTATCAACAGCTGAATCACTTGCTGCGGCAGTCAGTTGTTCACTCATATTTTCTTTCTCCAAGTCAATATAGGGTGACATGTAATTATCAAAGGCACATGATGACTGAGTTAGAAGAGGAGGCATGGGTTTATTTGTCTTAGATTCATAATAAGTTGTGTATGGAATTTCATCTAATGGATCATCTGTCTTTACGACCGGAATATTAGGGTCGTTATTTGCATTCACAGGTGTATGTCTTTTTTTCTCTTTTTCTTTTTGTTGACGAAGATATTTGATTCGAATTCCTTGTGCACTACTTGCAGATACAGCATTACCATTTTCATCAAATTCAAGAATTTCACCTGATTCCCCAGTTGGTTGTTGCTGTGCATCAAGAATGGCGGGGTTTGAAAAAATAGTACTATAATCACGAAGGAGCCACGCTGTCATTTCTTTTTCAAAGAGAATTGTTTTCTGTAACGCCTGCAAAAGCACAGTGACATTTTTTGCATCCTTATCTTTGTATGGACCATCTAGTAATGTCAAGAAATGATTCAGAGTCTTAAAGATTCCATTTCACGATGAAGAAAGAGTCGTACTTAGTGAGGAACAGACATCATACATTAACACGGGGTAAAATGATTGCTATTGAAATAAAATATAACGTACCTGCTTCAAAAAGCTTGCAGTCAAATGATAATGAACTTGCCAATACACAGGGAAAACATCTATGAATTTTTCATCGATGGATCTCATCAATCTACGGAACCAAGCAAAGCGTCTTTCTACTTGATCTAATGATGAAGGAGGTCCGTCTATATTCACGTTAGGAGCGTCGTCATTGACTTTTTTGAAACTTTTGGCCGGTGGTGCATTTTTCGTCATTTTGGTAGCTGCTTCAGGTGAAAAAAGTTTGGGATAGGGACGTAAATGATCATTACAGAAGGTCTCAATGAAGATCACTCGAATATCTAAACCTAATGCATCAACGACATGACAAGCTTCTGCTAAAGCAGAGTGAGGAAGAAGAATTTGTTTTGCAGAAGTAGGTTTCGATGGTTTTGCCTGATTTTGTTCTGGATCTGGACCTTTTTGAAAGTTATTTTGATTTGGTTGTTGTTTTTTTGGTTTCTTCATTTTAATAGGAATACCTCCTGCTACCTTAAATCCATTAAAAATTTGAGTTTGTAAGTCATGACGAATCGTCCTTACATTATCTCTCATTTCTCTCATCTTTGCAATACTAGAATGATATCCTTGGAAATGTTTCAACAACTCTCTTACTGCATCAACTAAATTCGCTGCCTCTTTATACCTCATTTCTTTTGCGGTTAGCTTCAATTGTTCTACTGCATGGATCAACATGTGAAGCCGTTTCAAAGCCGTAATTGTTTTCTGTAAATGTCTTTTTGCGTAATCAAGTCGTTTCATATCTCGTGTTATCTCCAAAACGGCTTGTTCACTCATTTTCGCTTTTCGTTGGACGAGTGCGATACGAGATTGCAAGTTTAGTATGGCTGTTTTAGCCTGTTGCACATCATTAGCTGTTTGAGCATGTGTCTGAGATTGAGTATGGATGGAAGCAGATATAGATGTTGAGAGCGAGCCGATCTGCTCTTGTATGGCCGAGTGAAGAGCGGGTAGATGTGTGATAAGGAGAGATTCAGTGGAGAAGTGATGATTGAGGAAAGAAATAGCAGAAAAATCTTCGCTGGTGACGTTGAGACTATTCTTTTCACTATCGTTCATGTCCTTCAAATTTTCATTCGAGCTCTTTCCGATGAATGTATCAACTGCATCTAATAAAGCTTTGGGATCTGATGTTAAAATGTGACTTGGAGCTGTTGTTTCCATACTCACACTAGCTTTTGGTGGACTTATACTCAAATTTTTTAACGCGGAACTGGGCATCTTCATGTTTCCTGATGAAAGATTCGTGTCTCTATTCGCGGAGGTCGACGACATTTCAATTTAAACCTACTTCGCCAATTTTATCTTGCATGTCTTTTTTTTTATTCCATAGATATTGCATATGAAAATCCTTACCTTCCTACGTAGACACTTCTATGAAAACAATGCAAATTGATTTGTAAAGATGACTCGGGGCATTTTTCGTTTTTTCATCAACATTTATTTTACGTGTATTATCGGCAAAGTTCTTACGCCATCTCGAGGTACCTCCAGAGCTGAGCCAAGAAAGTATAAAAATAATTATGGTCAATTGCAAGAAACCAAAGCTTGGGTATTTATCAACTTTTTCATGTTTTAAGTCAAACTTTAGCTTTCATTCCATCGGAAAAAATTGAACAAAAGCATTTTATTCAAAGCACAAATACAAGGCTATAAAAATTTGTTTGCCTTCATATATTATATTTTAATTGGGATGATGTACCAAGCTTTGCACGATAAAAAGATGTTTTTACTCATGAGTAGGCGAAATGCAATTTTTCGGGTATTTGTATAATCAAGTCAGTTGCCCAAATAGCGCTGCTATTGATTGTGCTGCTGCAATATTAAATTCCTTTTTTTCTATTCTATTCTTTTTGCAATTTTTATAAGCTCTATTTGCCCCCACTCCTGCTGCACCTGCGGCTCCAACAACAAGTACTGGGGCGGCTCCTATCATTACTGTTGCTGTGCAAACACTGTAGACAAAAAGTGTCGTTCCCATCATTTCTGCTCCCGTCTTTCTTTTATTTATTTTAGAGTTATTCATATTAGGCCCTGCATCAACCCAGTGGTTTTCATATTTTTTTCTTCTCAGCTCCCTTTTCGTTTGTTTCTTCTTTCTTTTTGAATTGAAACCTTTTGATATATATCCCGATGAGGAGACTGAAGTATCATCGTCCCTTATTTCTATGATAGAAGTTATTTCTGTTGTTTTACTCTTTTCATCTTGTTGCATGTTTGTCAAAATCATGTTTGGTTTCTGCGCCTTGCAAATTGAAAATATGACAATTGCAATACAAATAATATTCTTATTCTTTTTGACATTTTTCGTACGAGTTTTCACGAAGTACTTTTATTCGTATGCAATAACTCAACTACGTCCTTTTTTGTTTGTTCCTCTTATTCTTTCTTAGGAAATATTATGTTCTAAGTTAAGTTTAGTAATACCACATAAGGTTCTCTGTATTCGGAGACCAATCAATAATTCCTCTACAACTTAATCAGCCTTATTTTCTCATTTTTCCTATAGACATTCGATACAGCCACATATTCATTTGCTATTGAATCTCTACTTATTTTGTCCCATCCTGCATTTCTTTTAGTTGTTTCATCAGCGCGAAAGCGTAAACAGTAAAAATAGCATACGAAGGAGTTATGGTTTCTTGTGTTGTTTTTTGGAAAAAACATATTCTACAAGCGAACTACAAATTTTCATATTCGCACTTCTTTTATGTGAAAGTCTCTTTTAAATTACAGGTCATTAGCACCTAAACTACGTAGCGGAAACACAATACAAGACCTTTGTTTTATGGTGCTTGAGCTACCAAAAAACAAACAATGACTCTTAGTATTACTAAACTCAATTAATATATAGGAAGCTTCGTATGTAGGTCATATTAAATTTTACTTATCGGTGCTGGGAAAACGCGACAGCAAGTGAGTGTCTTGAAAAATATAAAATTAGAATATTTCTATGCTCTTGTTTTCACTTATGTGCATGCATGTACTTTTATAAGTTCAGAAGAAAAATACCATAATGACCTTCTTTTCAAAGGAAAACAGTCAGCTTCTCAGATAAGAGAAAAATTGATGTGTTATGAGAACACCCATTTTTTATCAATTTAGGTTCTCTCAACATTCTTTGTTGGAAATGTAGAAAGATAGTTTAGGTACAAATATCAAGTAAGAATACATGAACGTATGGTTGATGGACTTGTCCCCAATCTAAAGTTTTAATAACCTTACTTTTGTTAGTACTTTTTCAATCGATTGACAACGTAACTTATCTCCATGCTATTCTGTGATGATTTCAGGGGTCCTTTTTAGTTTAGCTCAATTTGTTTCAATCTGAATCAAATTTATTTCACGCATGAGATAATCAGCTTCACTATAAGTTTCACTTTAGTGCATGCGTTCAAACTTCAGTATGAATGATATCTGGGTGATATAAACATATTATTACTTTAGTTTAGACTGGTACGTTTATAGTGTTCGAAATGCGATAGACTGAACTAGACCCATACACTTCACAGCGTATAAAAAGTACCGTCTATCCTGCAAGCAGGATAAAATCCATGTACTCGTCAACTGAGTAGCACATGATGCGTTGATACAAACATAAGTAAATTTTCATCACATCTTTCAATTGAAGATGCTGAACATGTTGAATAGCATTTCACTTAAAGCCAAAGCATCACTAAGCTAACTACGGTATGAGTAGATCGTTGTTTTCTTAGAATGAGTTAAAATAGTCTCTTCATCAAACGATTCACTCAAAAAATTAAATTAATGCATCTTTCAAAGTTTCTTTCATATTTCTCTCTTCTAGAACATTTGTGCCCGAAATCTGTTGGTTTTGATTGAAACCAAGACACTCTATTTGTTTAAGCTGCATGCAAACAAATCGTAACAAGTGCATATATAAATAGTTCCTACAAAACACATCTTTAATGCATTATTCATCTCTAGGCTTGGATTTTTGGCAAGTTTCTTTCTTGAAATTCTTATGTGTCTTGGATAGAAAAATGTAGCGATGACAGTCTTGGATAGGATTGAACGAAGTCTTGTACATATCTACATTTCATATGGTAGTATTTATTATTTATATTAGTTGTACTCATCATGTAAGACTAAAGTCCAAAATCGGATCTTATTCAAGACCGGAAGGAATTCACCTGGAATTCATTAGGAAATTCATAGATACCACTGTCACATATATCTAATGGAACATAAAAATACGGGGACTAATGCAACGCATTGCAGACCACGACATGCAAAATATAACATATCACCAACCAACCAACCTATATGAATATTAGGCCTCTTATCTAATTTTTAGGCAGCAGGATCACCATTAATAGAACAAGAAAATAATAGAATTAAATTTTTGTGGTTATTTTGTGATTTTTACGAAGAGTTTGTTGAAATAGATAAATGTTAGAGAGGAAGAATGGCATATTAAATACCATTCTTAATGTCAACAATCAATCTCCCGCAATGTCCTCCTGCGAATAACATTTCCAAACAGCGTGGAAATGAATCTATACCCTTCTCTACGTGCTCAGGACAAACAATATTTCCCAAGTAGAAGTGCCAGGATAAGTAACTAGTAATGGACATTTCATGACAAGAAGATACAGTTAGAAGGGATAAGTTAAATCATATTTTCCAGCAAAAGAACAAACAAAACACTTACCAAAACGCTTTCAAAAAATGACTCTGATAGTGCATCATATTAAATCCTGATATTGTTGAGCTTGTCTCAGCTACTCTGATATAGTGTGCTGGTCCTGCTATACTTTTTTTATCATTAATTTTACCAGAATCGTATTCACTAATCGCTCCACAGATCGAAATTCGTGAGTGTAAATTAATTTTTTGTAACACGCAATCAAGAGTAGACCCTCCCACATTATCAAAAAAGAAGTCTATTCCGTTCGGGCAGTTTTCATCAAGTTGTTCTTCAAGTGTCTTCTTTGAACTCTTATAGTCAACAGCTCCATCTAATTTGAGTTGTTCCAAAAGAAATCTTTGTTTTTTTGGTCCACCGGCAATGCCAATCACTCTAGCACCACACAGCTTTGCCATTTGTGCCGCAATACATCCCACAGCACCTGCAGCAGCACTTACTACAACAGTGTCGCCTTTTTTTGGTCCTGAGGTAGGAGCCACAAACATTCCAATATATGCCGCAATTCCGGAAATACCCAACTGGTGCAAAAATGCACTAGGAGAAGCTCGCGGTAGCGTCATCATTTTCTGTAGCGTGTCTCCGCTACAAACTGCGTATTTGGCAGCAGAAAACAATCCTGTCACCATGGTGCCTTCTTTCATCTTTTTATTACCTTTGATGACTTTTCCATATCCAAACGCAGGAATGGGTGAGTTTAATCCTGTGGCGCCATGCGCAACATTAGATTTGTTATCGAGCATGGTTCGTATGAATGCATCTATAGAGAGTGCTTGGATTTCAACAACAACATTTTCGTTTGTGATGTTTTGAAGATCGATTGATTCTTCTATCATCTGTGCATTTTCTGTAGCAACAAATTTCTTTACTGGATGAGATTTCAAAATCCATTTCTTGTTTGAAAGGATCCCTTCTGTCATTGTTTTTGTTACTTCAGCTTCAGTTGGAATTGGTGTAGTCAAAAGAGTACAAAGTATGAGCAACACGCTGATAAGATGATTCATTTTTGTGAATCAATTTTATTGCATGGTGGATGTTAAAAGCACATAGTTTACAATAATAATAATCACCTTTGCTTATTTCACAGTCAGCAGAAGCAAAAATGACGTGTTAAAAAATTTCAGTCGTGCTTTCACCGGCTCCGTACTTTCGTTTTTTCCCGTGAAAAGAAGTAATACAAGAAAAGAATTCCCAATAAAGCTTTAAAATATACATAAAAGAGAATAACACCAAGATTTACATTTGAACGATGCTCTCAATGAACTGCGAGTATTTTTGTTATTTGAATATCATTGAACTCAAACTTACAGTATGGTGGGTCACGTGATTACAAAACTGTTTGAACAATAATTGCTCAATTATTTTATTGATACGTGTATATCAATCAATGTTTCGATAATTCAAGATATATCGCACTCATTTATCATTTGCATCAAAACATTTTCATAGTAAAAATGTATAATTCATTTATCGCTGTGATGGGCCTCGTAAATACTAAATTGGAAAATTTCCCAATATATCTGCTGCTAAAAATGTTTTGTTTTTAATGTTTTTCCTCTTGATTTAGAACAGCTCCAGAAAAGCAGAAGGATACAAAACAAGAGAACGGATAATTATGACCGATCATATAGGAAAAAAGAAAATCGTTTTCTCTTCCTAAACAAACAAGCACGATTTATCAAAAGAACATCCCAAATATCTGCTGTCTTCTAAATAATCACATTCTGCTCAATCTTCTGGTCCAAAATGCTCTTTTACTTAAAGGTCAAGAGAAATTTTTATTCATACGTGCGCAATTCATTATCCTAAGTAATAGAAATTTTTATAGCTATGTGACGTAATGAAAATTCATAATTAGATTGTTAGATCTTTTAATGAAGCCATCATGTGACATTTCATTTTTCATAGATTTTATTTGGCAAGTAATGAAATAGTTCCCCATGAGGTACTTCAGGCAAGGATCACCGAACTCTACGAGATCAATTAGGCATGAATGCAATTATGATCGAAACAGTGGTATGGCAAAAAGATGTAAAAAGACCTCTGATTTATGGGGCGAATTAAAGTTTGACTCACGTCTGAACCGTTCCAAATTCGCTATTACTGTCGAGAACGACCAGTATGTGATATTAGCTGGAGGATATGGAGCTAATTCCTTATCCGTTGTGGTTCTGGACCTTATCAACTGTACCGCATTTCAATTACCTGGCTTGCCCATAGAAGACTACCATGGTTCGTGCGTGGGTACTATTTTGAATGGCAATTTATATCTAATTTCTAGGTATGGGGAATGCCCTGTATATCGATTGAACTTAACTGCAAAGGAATTCGAGAGCAATCAAAGGCAGTTTCTGTGGCAAAAAGTAGATGGATCAAACCGTCATTATGGCGAGACAGTGATCTCGAATGAAACAAACCTTTTTCTTTTTTCGGATCATGGAAATGAGGCTTACATCCCTCAAACTAACAGTTGGGTACCTCTTCCATATATGAGCAATCCGCGATGGGATCATGCATCAACTGTTTGTGAAAATAAAGTGTACGTTATTGGAGGCTACGACGATACAAAATTTATGCCGACTAGTTCTGTTGAAGTATATGATATTATGAAACGAAATTGGTCACCTTCTGTTCCTCTCCCGGTTTGTTTATATGGATCATCAGCAGTTGTGGTGGCCGACCGATTTATCCTTGTGACAGGAGGGGAAAATAAAGATGAAAAACGTGTGAAAGACTGTTTTGTTTTCGATATCGAGCGACAGGAATGGTTCAATACTAGCCCTGTGAGATTAACAGTTCCACGATCCAATCATGGAAGTGTTCTTGTAAACAATGGTAGAAAATTGATGATTGTAGGAGGTGTGATAAAGAGAGAGAATCCTAACAACAATATTCCATTGAATGAATGCATCAACGTGGCAAAGATGATAAATTGGCATATTGTGAAGTGCCCTCTGCTTCTACGACACCTGGTAGAGAAAGGACGTGCTCACATAAGAGATTCCAATTGTAGAAAGGAAGAGATGATCATCCAAAAAACAATTGCGACTTTGGGTTTGGATATATTCCGAAACGTTTTGTCTTTCTTGATAGTGTCAGAATAGGTCGTGAATTAGTTTGTTGTAAAATATGTGATTACGAGAGTTTTGATTTATGAACTCTGAAAATGTATATTGACTTATATGGTCGACAATGTGTGAATTCTTTTAGCCTTTGACTCCAAGATAAGCTCACTCTTGCTTCATAAAAATTGATTGAGGATTCAAAAAAATCAAATGCGACATAAAATCAATCAATAATTCATAAGAAAATCATGAATACAAACTTTTTAGTTTTGTTCTTCCTATCATCATTATTTAAAAATATACCAATAAAATTAATTATTGAAAGTCCACTGGTAACTATTTTACTTGTAAACAGTAATCAACATACTATTGATGCTCTATATCTACTGTACCATACCTAATAAAATCACTCTTCCTTTCCAGAGTTTGTTTTTAAGGCCAATCCTAAATGAAATGGTCCAATCAATGGAGGACCTTGGCCGATTTCTGCACCAGAATAATCCCATGAAATAATATCCCAATGATATTTCATTTTTTCTATCTCCTGAACAGTATCACGATTGCAATTACATCCTCCTGAAACTATTCTCCACCATGGATTGCATGCATCTTGTATCTTTCGCATCGTGCTACCTATTTTGTACCCCACATGTTCAGAAAAGTAGACATGTCCACCTATTTTCAATAATTTATCCACACTTTTTAAGGTAGAACTTTGCGAAGGGACTTCACATAGAACATTTCCTAAAATGACCCAATCGAAAGAATGAATTTCTTCCGGATGAGTTTCAATATATTCTTCGATCCCGCATGCCAAAATTTCCAATTGTGACTTTGATGCATCATATTTTTTTTCTCCTTCCTCAATAGATTCACCAACTTCAATACCTGCGTCTTGAGCTACGTTTCGAATGATAGGATGCATTTTGGTAATTGGTTCCAATGCTACAATTTTAGAAGCTGAAGAAAGAAGTTGCATATAAGCACCACCACCAGAACCTACATCCAGGATTTTGCAATTCGATATCATTTCAGGAGATAATAGAGTTTTTCGTACATCTTTGTATTGATTGGCAACACGTGCCATGGTCTTGGGAATAAATTTCGAGATTAAGTTTTGACGAAGTGACTTTGGTCCTAAAACCATAAAGAGAGTCATTATCGAAATAAGTACGATCAAGAGTGGAGAGATTATAAGGACGAACAAACGTTCAAGTAATGGAAAAGAAGCATCGGCACGTTCAGTTAATACAGATGGGCACAATGTGAATTCATGCTTTCCAAGCTTTTTGGTTTCATGCTTAAAATTTGTTTCGTATTTCATTGTGAATTTATCTCTTATTCTTTCTGGATTTTTTGTTCCAAGAAACGAATCTATGTTTAGGTGTATATATGTTTGTTTCTGAGATGTATCTTTTGAATGATGCTCCTACCAGCCAAGCACACTAAGGTGGTACAGGAGCTTCCCGAGTAAGACAAGACTGAGGGAGAGAAGGCAAAGATGACTATCTTTCACTCATTACTGCTTCTAAAAATTAAATCTTCATCGTGTCAAAAGAAGGTACCATATCTAAAACGAAATTATTTACCTACCAAGAAATTATATATAACGATTACGTAGACATCATAAAGCACAACTGCTGTATGCTATGATATTTGAAATTAAATGCATTCTAAAAATGTTTCATCGCGATTCACAATTTTGGATCAAGCTCCTCACAAATTATCGCTGTGATTGTACTCATTGCAATTTTGATTTATCCATTATAACAACCAGCAAAAGTAATGTCAATTCTCTAAAGGAAATTCTTGCTCTGGGTGATAGAACAAGATTTTCAAGTCGTGAGATGGAATTCGATGGCGCTGTAAACAAGATTGAACACTGAATGTCACAAAATACTTAATCACAAGAAATTGTTAACTCCTATATAAATTTAAATAGGTTATAGCGCAACGTTGAGTGGTAAAAGATCATGTAATACTTAGATCGAATTTGAATTCAAATAGCGGTATTAGCTCGTAATCTTTTCAGAGTGAGAATTTATTTAATAATCCTGATTGCTAGTATAAATCAATTTTTGTTAAGTAGCTTACATATGCAATGCGTTCCACGAAAGTTGAACACTTATAACCTGACTTTTAACTAGAAAGTTTCTGCCGTGTTTAAATACACACATGACAATCCATCTCGTCATTTAAAAGGCTTTTATCCTGGGGATCAAATATGCCCTAACAGGACATTTTACACGTATATATAAAAACACCACAAAGAAATCATTGGGAAATTCACCACTTCTGACAAAATCCATTCATTTTGTATGCTGAATGAAAAGTAAACAAACCATTATCATTTCTTCTTCTAACGTCTGATCCACCAGAAATCTTTGAAAGAAAGACAACCAATCTTGTATTTATTGATGCAAAAATAACACCTGGACAATAAGTTACGATTTATTACAATATCGACCCGTCATCTTGAAATGCACTAAAACATACTCCAGCATTCTGCCACTCCATCTCTCAGCAATTGTTTGAAACAAGCATCTCTTTTTCTTTTGCATTTTCATATATGATACTATGATGTTACGAAACAATCGAAAAGAGCAAAAACGACATTTACTCCGACCAAGTCCTCCAGAAAGTCCAGACCGAGAATATTTACCCCAATATGCAATGCCCTTGGATTTAGGAAGCATAGATTTTGATACAGGTCCTAATGATATAAGCCACGCCAAACAATCTATAACTATAGAACCAATCGATAAATCTGTGATATCCTCGGATATGAATTCGTATTCACGACGCTCTCAAAATTCTCGAAATAAGTTATCTTCTCGTGTTATGGCTAAAATGAAAGCTCAACGTCGAGATCGTGAGCTACAGTTATTGAATCAGTCCAATACAACAGCATCGACTGAAAATACTTCTTTTACAGCTTCACCACCTAATCACAAACAAAGCATTGAGTTTTCTCCTCCTTCCTCACCCAACATGGATCATACTCCAAATAAGAAAATTAGCACTTCCTTTATCATGAATACTCCACCAAAGTATCCTCATAAAAATTCTACTAAACCTCAATTGACTGGAAGTCATCACCTCAATAATAAATCAAGTACTGGAACGTCATTTCGAGTAGTAGCCTCAAGTGAAGCGATTGAAACACCTGTCTTGGGGTCTTATATGAACAAGCATTCATCTAACAAATCAACCCCTAGTCATCCTCTTCAAATCTCCAAAGCTGCTGCCATGGCACAAGATATTGATGGCGATCTTCCACTTCAACATTCGAATATAATCAATCCTTCCAACCAACTTTCAAATTTAAATACAAATTCAAATACAAACGCAACATTAAACTCAACTTCTTCTGAAGGTAAAGGTATAATACAAAGAGGAAAAGGAAAAGTCTCAAGGATAGCTAAACTATTTACAAGTCGTGTAATTGTACCATCAAGTGATGTTAATTCTAAACCCAGCCCTCCAAATAATGGCAAGCATTATTCCCATACTTCTCCCTTATCTCCTCCACGAACATCTCCTAAACCAAAGTGGCAGGATCCATCCTCACCCATCTCCTCTGCATCTTCTGCCCCCTATACCGCTTGGCCTGGAACTCAGGATACAAATGGGCGTACTGTTTCTATGCCAAACGATATTAATCTCAATTTGAGCCATTTAGATAAGAAAGACTTGGTTCGAAATGCAAGTCAAGATTTAGAAGATTGGATGAAGGAAGAAGATGCTTCATTAGAAGATGAATATTTGGAGGATGGAGATTTTAAAGAGGATAATGCTGCCGATCGACATTTAGCAGCTGTTGTGAAGCAAGCAGCCCTCCCTACAAAGGTGGAAGCAGTTTCAAAACCAAATCCTGCACCTCAATCTTCTTTCTATCAAAATAAAATTAAGAAAGAAAGTCCCAAAACACAATTGATTAAACAAACTTCACTACGACCAAAACAACCTCCGAGTGAACCTACCAGCGATCCATCTCTAATTACGAAAAAATCACCCCTCCAATCCACCCCAATCACCGCCAAAGAAAAAACCATAAATATTCAAAACCTATTTGGTGCTCCATCTACGAAAAGTAAAGGCCTGCCTAAACAAAACGGAATCTCTTCCATGATTGACGCCTGGGAACATCATAGTTCGGTTGTAGAATCTTCTTCGGGCATTCCTACATCCCCTGGCACGAGCGTTTCCAAAACTTCCTCTGCCTATTTTAAAGAGGAAGAGTTTGAAACAAATGGGATCTCGTCCAACACACAGCCACTTTCAAATTCTGTCTTTCGTTCCGATCTTCCATCTCACTCCAATCTACCACCAGGAATTGATGTGAGTCATAGTCAAAGTCGAATAAAATCCTCTGGAAAATCTCTTCCTCAATGGAGACAGTCTTCTACCACCTCTCATAAACCACCCAAACCTACCTACGCCCCTCTCTCTGCAGAAGCTCTTGCGGAACAGGATAAACTCAATCCGCGACACCGTCACATAAACGGTAGAATTCGAGGATATAGAGGATATCTACACAAAACTTCCGATATGCCTAATTTGATGGATGATGCAACAGTGGCTTCCAGTAGCGTAGCACAAAGTACAATCAAGGTGCCTCCTCCGTCTTATTTAAATCCTTCCAAACCGAATATGTCGAATCGTTCCGTGGAGGCACATTCTGATGTTTTTGATGGGATTCCATCCACGCCAGAACGAACTGGACGCTCTTCTCAACACAGTCCTTCTCGGACGGATGCAGAATCTGATATTTTTGACGGGATATCAAATATTGATTCTCCCCATAAATCTCTTCACAATGTAGTGAGTATTAAACATGGATTGGCGGCTTTTCAGGCCTCAAAAGCAGATGTTCGTCGACGAATTACAGCAAAAGACTTTGACGCCAATTTGACCGAGACTGAGACGGAAGGGGAGGGAATGCATGAGAGGAGAAATAGAAATGCAAACATTGTTTCTCGACACGTTTTAGATCCAACTATACAAAGTCATTCTGGGGGGAGTGATTCGTCTTCTTATCCCTCTAGATACGATCCTCCAATTCGAAACTCACGTGATTTATCACACTATGCCATTCATCCCAAATCTGTACGTAAACTAGTCCGTAAGTTTCGACGACTTTGTCAATCCTCTCCTCATAATGGACATCGAAAAGCCTTTGCACTCTTGGAGATGCGTAGCCGCGTCATGGAATCTGACATAGAACGAGGATTGTCACGAAGGGGAGGGACGATTCCCGTGGATGATTCCATATTAACTTCATCTAATAGAGCCTCCATGTGCGTCCGTGATATGGTGATTGTGTGCAAAGCTTGGAGGGACGGTGCGAAACCAAAAGACGTTTTAACAGCGTCATCCTTGACGCAACGGTTCGACCATCCCTATTTCATACGAAGAAAAATTCGAAGGTCGAGTTATTCCTCCTCGGAAAGTTCATCGAGTGGCTACAGTGGTTCTACAGCAACTTCTCAATGTCATGTGTATTGGGAAGAAGTGAGGTGGATTGATGATACAGATTTCCAACGGATGCGGTGTCCTTCTATGGGTCCATCCCACTTACACGGATTTGATATATTTACAATTGGAGATTGCCAAAGTATGTTATTAAAGCTAACTAATGAACAATGCATGGTAAGTAACATAACTTTCAATTTTAATGATGGCTTCTCCGGGATCTCACAGTGCTTCATATCGTTCCATAATCTAGCAACTAAAACAAGAACTACAAGATGCTACTGCTAGACAAGCATATGCAGAAGCAGTAATGACGGAGGAAGTAAATTCTATGGATCTTTTTGCCCAAGGAAATGTGGGAATGAGCGATTCAGAATTAGCCTATCTTTCCGCTATGGCTGAGGTGAAAGAAAAGACTCTTCAACTTACCAAGTCCGAAAATTCCTATGAGTTAGTCCGAAATCGAATTGAATTGCTTGTTATGAAATATCAAAACATGTTGCTTACGATGGAAGATGATAATGCCAGTGTTTATTCGGTAGAGGATGATGATAGTGAGGTCTCCGATCCTGAAAAGAATGTTTTGGTACGAAGAGCACAGAAGGCAGAACTTCAGGCTGAAGTTTCTGCTCGAGAAGCTCTTTCGGCTAAAGAACAAATAGAGCTAATACGCCTTGAAAAGGAACGTGAGCTTGAAGAGTTACAGGTAAGACTACAGATCTTTCTTAATGTAGATTCCCTCTTTGTTTCAATGTGTCTAAATACATGTTTTAATTACAGCAACGGTTACAGGAAATGGAAACCCAATCTATGTTGGAACGGGAAGAATTTGAACGTCGTTTGGAATTTGAAAGACAATCCGCGATATTGAATGCTTCTATAATAAGCAATGGCTCACAAGCATTATTGCAAAAGGCTCCTTCGTCGGTATTGAGTGAAAAAACGAAGTTAGATGCCAAAGAGCGTGTGAAAGCAAAGTTTCGTAGTCGATACGCTCAACGAGTTCGGAATGACCCTTCTATAGAGAGCCAACCGCAAAGTCAAAGATTGCATTCTACCACGAAAGGACGAAGACAAGCTAGTGTGGAGCGTCACAACACAAACTTGCGAAGCAGCGAAGAAATGTTCCAACATGTAGAATTTTATGAGCGATCACTTGAGGCGGCAAGTCAAAAAACAGACTTTAGATGATGTTATATGCATATATTATAGGGGTATTAGATTATTAAGCACTCTTAAAATAACTTCAGTGTATTATTATTTGATGCGAGTTTATGTCTTTTCACACAACTTTAATTATATCATTTCTTTGATAAAATTGTCCTTTTCTGCATCAATGAATTTATCAAATTTGTTTATGATGAGATCTTCCAAAAATCTATGATATTCCAATATGTCCCCTTTCCCCCGTCTTATTGTCACGGTTTCTATATCTTGATTAGAATTGGCTACTACTTGGATTGTAAGTCCAATCATCCCTCTTGGCGTCATGCGAGATATCTTGAGCTTTTTGCTATGTACATCATGGTCATTTATGTCGCATCCAATTTCTTTAAGAACCTTTTCCATATCTGAGAGTATGCATGATCTTATCGAACGAAATTGAAATGTTTTTTTTTGACGAAGTTGCGATGGTGTACAAACCAAGGCTGTGTCAGATTTGACATTTCTTAGTTTTAACATATTCGATCGAAGATCTTTGTATTCTATATTCTGACATTTTGTTATTTTTTCAGCATCTTTAGCTGTATACCATGGATGCTTTTGAATTTCTTTGATAGAAGCCCTTTTGTTTGGATCTGCTATGAGTATTATATTGATGAGATCTTTTAAATCCGAAGAAAACGAAGGTGGATATTTGAATTTCGCATTTTTGATTTTGTCAAACAGCACAGGCATGGTAGGTTCATCGAAGGGTAGACATCCAGCAGCAAGAACATATAGAATGACACCAATTGACCAAATGTCTGCTCGGCGACCATCATACCCCTCATGTTCCAAAACTTCTGGAGCAACGTAATTTGGAGTTCCACAAGCAGTATGCAGTAAAGCTGCCCTAGACGAAATCATTGAATTGTCATTATTTTGCCCTTCATATAAATTGGATAATCCAAAATCACTAATTTTCAAGTTTTTTTGGCTATCTAGTAACAGATTTTCAGGTTTCAGGTCTCTATGGCATACTCCCTTTTCATGGCAAAACTGGACACCTTGAACCAACTGATGAAAATAGAACCTAGTTTTTTCTTCAGTGAATTTTGTTTCTCGGATTATTTCATCAAATAATTCACCGCCTGTGATTAGCTCCAACACGATATAAATTTTCGTCTTACTTGCCAAAACTTCCTATAAAAATATGTTTGTAAGCATAAACCTACTATTCGTTGTCTTGTGAAAGGTTCTAACAAAACAACTTACATGAAGCTGAACAATATATGGATTCTTCACTATTTTCATTAATGCTATTTCTCTTTTAATTTGTGACCCCATATTTTGTTGTTGAATTTTGAATTTGTCTAGCACTTTGATGGCTACCTTTTCGCCCGTTTCTGTATTTTCGGCATATTTGACTTTGCCAAAAGTCCCTTTTAGCGATGGAAGAAATAAGATTCAAATGTTATGGTGCATCTTAGTTGAAAAATGCAATGAGTAACTACAAGACGATTACCTTCTCCAAGAGTTCTGGACAATACATACTTTCCAACAACTGTGCTATTTCTTCTATTTTTTTGACTATTCATCGTGCTTGTAGAATCAATTACTGGTCTGAATGGATGGATACATTTTTTAAGGTCACAGATTAGATTTTTGAAAATCCCCCCCAGAAAGAATATCAAGTCACAACTAACAAAGTTATTGTGACCATAAAAATTCAGACAATTTGAGAGAAACGAAAGCACAAAAAATATTGCTTTCCAAATGAAGAAAACGATTAAAAAACAAAGTTTTCCTTTAGTGCGGTTGGCTAATACCCATAAGAACCTGTGAACGATTAGGAACGAGATTTGGAACTGCACACGAACATAGAAAGAGTTTGTTGAATACAATAATTTGAACTCGCCATGCCTATAAAAATCGATGGTGATGGTCAAACAAATTCTATTTTATCTTTTGAGACAAGAATCAATGGTTACCTCCTTGTTACGATTTGACATCTGTTTAGAGACCAAACAAACAGACAAATAAACGGACAATACACAGAATATAATGGCTAAATCCTTTTTGTTTTATGTACTCTCACAAAAATCCTATGAAAAGGGTCTTAAGGATTTTTGTCATGCTCGAGTTAATAAATTGAACTTTTAATCATGAGAATTTTATCATCATTGGTAGAACCTCGTAATTTCGTCAAAGAAAAATCTGGGACAGCCTGCTCATCTTCACGTTTATATTTTGTACCAGTTTCATCAATGATTCGTTCTTTCCATTCGTTAGTAAATCCCTGTTCTTTGACTTGGCAATTGCAAATGGGATCATTGAGGTCTTCTTCAATAATAAAATAGTCTCGTAATCTAGCGAAAAGTTTGCCATAAAAATCCATCCATTCTTTGTGCAGATTATCACCCATGGTAACACTAAAATTCGTAGCCTCTTTCAACATTTGGCTTGTGTTTCCATGCCTATGTAACTTTAAAAGCATTTTATCACTCTCATGCAATTGAGCTTCTAAATTATCATGAATAACCTTTAGTTGCTTAGAAACAATTGGATACGCATCAGACCACCTTGAATAGGCTAAATTTGACACCATATTCTGAACCCAAAATGCTTTATTGAGATCAAATGCCAAAATAGGCGAAGCTACGCCATCTTGAGTTCCTTTTCCAGAATATGCATTACTAACAGCTGTACTACTACCATACACAGGGAAACGTGGAGAAGTAGAACTATCATCAACCGCGAACCATAGCACAGAAGCAATAGGAGTTGGCATACCAAGTCTGATTTGTGCAATAAAGTTCCAACCAGTTTGCTGAGTTGCTACAGATCGTTCATTGTGGTAGGGTTCTCCGTTGTAGGACCAGGCTAAAGGTCGTGGTCTATAAGGAGTTCCATATAGTCCTGAACCTACATCATTATTACTTGCTAATGCGGTTCCTTCATAATGATTACTCATAACAGCTCTAATGTCATCAAGAGATAGTTTTTTCTTGGGTTTGATCCAAAGTGGCATTCTATTCTTTGGATCTTTTCCCATGACATAGTCTTGATACTTCTGTTCAAAGGACTGATCTTCGGCAAGAGCACTAAAAATAGACCAAGTCCTTGCATCACCTGCTCGTGCTCCCATAAAAGTTATTGGATTGTATACATCTGAGAAAGAAAACTTTAAATCATGTGGATCATTGTGTGCGCTTTCATAAATACCAATCTCCTTTGCAAGGGATACAACATCATGAGAATACAAACAATTTTCAGAGTCGTTTCTAGGGAAGGTAGTGATTCGTGCTTGATTTGAGTGTCCAGCAATCATACCATCAGGGATTTTCATAGCAACCCAAACGGCTCCAACTTTACCCTTTCCTCGCCCAATCACTTCCATCATCCACACTTCACCAGTTTTATCAGCAATACTAAAGGATTCACCCTCGGATGCATATCCATATGTATCTAAAAGTTTTGACATTACTTTTATAGCCTCAATAACAGTTTTGGATCTTTGAAGTGTTATGTAAATAAGTGAACCGTAGTCAATTTTAGCATCAGGTTGATTCATTGAATTAGCGAGTATTTCGATGCCACCAAAAGTTGTTTCAGCAATCACTAATCCGTGTTCATTGGTATTTCCTAAAACATTCAGTAAACAAATGAAAATATTGAATGTAAGAGAATTGTAGCAAAAAAGATGAATTTAACATGTATAAATTGCATAATTGAAAATGCGACTTACCTACAACATTAAATGTCATTTCTGCTTCAGGTATTTCGCCTAGATAAACTCCCGTATCCCAATTCCAGATTTGTCTCGTCGATGCCGAAACCATCCCAGAAGCAGGGTAATGATACAACATGCCCATCAAATTGCCACTATCTGCATTGTATGCAATCATAGAGTCACCTTTTTCAGATGCTCCTGGTGTCACCAGGAGATTGGTGCAAGCATTGACAGAGATGACGAGCGTTATCAATAAGGAAAGAAGTCCTTGACTTTTCTGGTGATATTTCATAATGCTCTGTTTGATCTTGCTGATTTGAAAAGAATACTTGTTCTTAAAAATAGAATTTGACAGCAGATCTAAGAAAAAGAATGAATCCACTATATAGAGAATTCTGACACTCCGATGCTGATCAAAGAGGCCAAAATAAATAAATACAGAGAATGAAAGGCTTTTCTTTTGTTCAGCAGGTACATATTCAAAGAATTTATAGTAACAAAAACGGTGTACTATTCGTATACCTTTGTATTTGTACTCTAAGATGTACCCTCATTCCATGAATAAAAAATATTTTAGTGACGGTGCAGAAAATCCACTCGCCGTCATCTTGGTACATCTTTGTCTTATTGCATCGCTAAATTCTCTACGAAATATTCGTATAGGTTTTATGATACCTGGAGTGCGTATTGAACGAAGAACGATGGTTGGGTGACGCAATCAACTCGATATATTTCTGTATAATATATGAGAAGACGAGGATACGTTGGTTCAACTTGTCGTAAGTAAAAACTTCAGTATCACACAGGGTTCAGGGAAAAAGCTTTCCGTTATATTGCCAACGAAAAACAGCAGTGGTTATGTGGGGATGTACTTATGGCATACGTTTTCATTGCGACCACATGCTCACTTTTTTTGTTAAGAAGAAAACAGGAAAAGTCGTAAAATTAAAAGAAAGAATGAACACCTCCTTCAAATCTCTTGCGCTCACAGCGCTTGTTCTTGCACCATCTGCTTCGGCATTTGCTCCTCAAACATCACTTAACAGAAATGTCATGCATACTAGACTCAATGCCGCTACCGTGGGCGGTGATTTCCTCGCTGGAGCAAAAAAAAGCTTATTCCCACAAGCACCTCAAAAAAAGGAGGACGATGATGATCAAACAGGAGCTATGCCTGATCTTACAGGAATTGCCTTTTCTGTAAGTTTCTTTCTGCAATCAAAATTCAATGAAATGGAACGAATCTTGCTGCAGGTTTTTTTAGTCGCACACTCATGTTCTGAATATTTTTGATTTTTGTTCTGTAATATTATACTGTATTCTTATCCCGTCGTTTTCATTTTCATTTGATAATAATAGGGACTTAAAGGAAAGGCACTTTCATTAAAAGCAGAGGACTTCCCAAACTCTGGAACAGTTCGTAAAATTATCCCAGCTGATTGCTTTGAACCTGACACACTTACGTCTCTTTCCTACCTCTCTGTATCAGTAATTGGAACCGCTATCTGCTCAGCATTCGGTATCGGTGCACTCGATATCCTTCCACCAGAAAATTTCTTAACTCTTCCGTTCTGGACTTTGTATTCAGCAGTCACCGGTACTGTCGCCATGGGTCTTTGGGTTCTGGCCCACGAATGTGGACACGGTTCATTTTCAAAAGACATCAGAGTAAGAGATACAGTCGGATATATCATTCACTCTATTATGCTTGTACCTTATTATTCCTGGCAAAGGTCGCATGCCGTACATCACAAATTTACAAATCACATGGATCTCGGAGAAACACACGTCCCAGAACCAATTGTTAGCAAAGAAGAAGGATCCTATAAATCACGTGAAAGTTTTGTAGAAAAATTTGGAATGAAAAATGGTATAAGAGCATGGGGAGCTTTACAAGGATTTTTACATTTGATTGTTGGATGGCCTGCATACCTTTGGATTGGCGCTACCGGAGGACCTGCACGTGGAATGACTAACCATTACTGGCCCGATCCTATCACAACTCCACCAATGCCAAATAAAGAATTATTCCCTGGAAACTGGAAAGAGAAGGTACTTAAGAGTGATCTTGGAATTGCTGTCATGTTTGGAGCTTTGGGTGCTTGGGCATTGTGTAATGGAATTCCCCAAGTTATGGCACTTTACGGAGGACCTCTCATTATTGTTAACTGTTGGTTGGTTCTCTACACATGGCTACAGGTAAGAACCATTTCTAAATACATCAGCTCATTGTGACACTGAAGGCACTTCCTCATGAAATTCATTTTTTTTTCATTTTCTACAGCACACTGATGTAGATGTTCCCCACTTTGATGCTGGTGATCACAATTTTGTCAAGGGAGCATTCCATACCATTGACCGCCCTTACGACAAACTTGATCCATGGGGTCTCATTGATTTCCTTCATCACAAGATTGGTACCACCCACGTAGCCCACCATTATGATAGTACTATTCCTCATTACAAGGCTGAAGTCGCCACTAATGCCATCAAAGAAAATTTCCCCGAATTATACTTGTATGACCCAACTCCTATTCCACAGGCATTCTGGAGGATATGCAAGGGATGCACAGCTGTTGAAAAGAGAGGTGACAAGTACATCTGGAACAATGAGGGATATGAAGACAGTTTGTAAGCATATCTATGACAAGGATCTACGCTAAAGAATATAAATCATTATTCACATACAGAGTGTTTCATACGACTGTTACATCTATTTTCCGTTTTCGAGTGCTTGCAATTATTTTACATTTTTATTAGTAATTTGATGTATGTTCTGTGTCTATATACTGCTCACAGCAGTTTCCACTTTGCAAAGCGACGAAATGAAAATACGTCGAACTTTTTTCCTTTGTACAACACAGAAAATCAGATTTTCTATAACACTTTGCCAATATAAGGAAGAGACATCCTGCATTTGCATGAATCAATTGTAACGAGAGAAAAGATAAAAGTAAAATGAATTAGGAAAATAAAACTCATTGGTTAATTAAATTTATTGTTTTTTCCTTTCCACATTTTTCCTTCTTCTATGCTTCCTTTAACTAATTCTTTTGCCCCTCCACCCCTTCTACTCCTCCTATTTCCTTTCCCTTTTGGAGCTTGTTCGCTCTTTGGTCGATTTCTACTGTACTTTTTCATCCTAGTCACCTCTTCATCTTCCAGAAAACTATCTTCACCAATAAATTCCAAACTGTTCTTTGTCTTCTTATCAACCTTCTCTTTCCCCATAATCTTCCTTGCGATAGGTAATTGCCATCCATATGCCAATACTGTACAATGTCCCTCTCTTCCAGCTCTGGCAGTCCTACCGACTCTTCTCACATATTCTGCAGGATCTTTGGGAAAATCAAAAATCACAACATGATCAATAGGAGTACCATCAAAATCTACTCCTCTTGCTGCTCGATCTGTACATACTAGAATCTGTGACTGATCCTCACGTTTATATTTTGAAGAACAAAACTCAGCTAAATTCCTATTCCGTGCATCTAAACTCATGGCATTGTGATAGGTTCCTACATGATAAATCTTTTCCTTTCGATCATTCCGTTGTAACATATTTTCCACCGCACGACAACTTTCCACAGTATTGCAAAACACTAGAGTTTGTAAGGTACGATGTTTTCGAAAAGAGGTTAATAAAGCCTGTGACTTTAATGTAAAACAAGCCTCACGATCACGATTGGACGTAGAGGATGGTACAGAAACATCTATCAAGGATTCTTTGACAGTTGGAGCAACTCTATGTAAACCTGGTCCTTTGATAATTTCCAAGGAATGATTAGGTCCACCAAATTCTTCTTGCACCTTTTGAACTACACTGTCTGGAAGTGTCGCTGTGACGAATACAAATTGAGTTTTTTGAGGAGCACGAATACCCACCGTTTGCAATTGTGGACCAAAGGTTTCATCGATAAGGAGAACATCAACTTCATCTAATACTAATGATTGTAATTGAGATAGATCAATGGCCTTACTACGAAGTAATGATGCTACTCTCCCTGGAGTTGATACAATGACATCTATCTGACTTGATGTTTTTGGATTTGTGAGCATTCGAACTTGATCACGAATAGGTGTTTGAGAAGTAAGTAAAACTGTTCGAAAAGAGGTTGGTAAATGCATGGTTAAGGACGCACAAACTCCTCTTACTTGAGTAGCTAATTCATAGGTTGGTGTAAGAATGAGCATGGAAGGTGTGGCTGGTATTTTTGACTTGGTTTGATCTTTCGGAGTTGTTTTGTTTGCATCTCTTTTTTTATTTTGAAGCATGGTATTTAAAAGTGGAAGAAGATATGACAATGTTTTTCCACTTCCTGTTTGATCTGCAACAATAGCATGATTGTGAGGGTCTTGTAAGACTGGCCAAGCTAGTGATTGAATACGCGAGGGACGTGTGATGGAAGCTGCTTGACATAATTTTTGAAAGAGGTTATCTTTTTTCACAAACGCTTTCAGAGGTTTTTTAGAGTAAAAGTGATTTTTTTCAATGTTTGGAACTTCTTCACTGTATAGTTTGCTACTTTCGCGAATGTTGGATGGAACTATCTTGCGCATTGCTGGGTTGAATGTTCCGATGGTGTGAAAACCCTCCACAAGCCCATGGCAGAGCGACCATGTTACGACGGACACACATATAATTTTTGACTTAGTCATGATATTCTTCATTCTTCTCCAATGATTGATTTTTTGATGTATTTGGGAATATGAGGACTTTTCTCTGAGATATGTAGAGGAACTTGCTGTACTATTGAGGGTTTTGGGGAATTTACTGGAAACAAATCAATTCTATTTCATTATTTGTTCTTAATGAAATGGTGGCAATAATTATGATGAAGGTGAATGGATGCCACAAGTAGTTGAAATCTAGAGAGACTGCTATTTATTTAGTTCGTGCGTAACTAAATTAGAACAGTTTTTTAGATACCCATCTATCCTAAGTACGATGTCTGGACATACACTATAAACATAGCAGAACTAAACTACACATACCAATCTATCCTTCCGTATTGTGCAACACAAATCACACATATAATTCCTGCATGGATGCCCGTGCATATTTTATGGTATGATAATTTGGATCGTAAGAAGGTACTATAATCTAACAGAAAATCTTTAAAAACAATCCTTTTCTGACACCGCCTTCATTCTTATTCATATCCTTCAACAAAGCAATTCTAAACTACAAATCCATTCGCTAATCTAGAAGAATTTTCATTTTTTCCGACTTTTGTATTCGAAATCCTTTTCCATCCCTTCATCAAATTCAAAAGACATCAAAATCAATTTAATGCTAAAATCGACTCCCATCAATTCGACATCGAAATCGGTTTCATTACAGGAACGATTGAGATATACTTTCGGTTCGAATTTGAGAGCTTTGGCTATATATCGTATTTCCCTGGCAGCACTTCTTTTATCAGAACTGATACTTCGATTTCGTTATCTTCACGTGTTTTATTCCGATGAAGGGTGCGTTCTTGAATTCAATTTTTGACTTCTGGAATCTATTGTCGATGCAACAATATCAAGTTTTTAGGGTTGTTTCAAACTCATAATCTTATTGCTCTCTTTCTTTTCTTCTTTTTTCATGCATTTTGTAGGACGTTACCCCTTCGTCTACTCTATCCTAAAACAGATGTACTCTATAAATGCATCTGTATACATTGCCTCTCAGGATCCATGATATACCAAGTCTTTCTTCTTTCCATCCAGGTATGCCTAGCGTTTTCCTTGCTTGTAGGGTACAAGCCTCAAACATGTGCATTTTTCAGTTGGTTCCTATATTTGAGCTTGACGCTCCGGAATACATGGCTTTCTTTCATTTTAGACAGGTATTTTCATTATCTTTTGTTTTATGCTACCTTTTTACCCACTGGATATGATCTAATCCTACTACCAAAACTTTGGAAAAAGAAACTAGAAGAAAAAAAAGTCGTGAATTCAAATACAACTATTTGTACTCTTGCAACAATAGCTATCAAAATGCAAGTACTTTGGATTTATTTTGATGCAGGAACTGGAAAATATATGGACCCATTACAAGGATGGACTTACAATGCAGACCCACTACCAGCATTGGATACTTATACTCGTCATACCATTGGTGCACGCTATTTATATGCATTATTAGGTCCTTTCGGATTGCGTCTCTTAACACCAACTGTTGTTTATGTGGAATTATTGGCTTGTCCTGTCGCATTATTTGCAAGTTTCAGCCTCAATTGGAACCTTGTTTTGACTGCTGTTGGAATCATTTGTTCCTTACATGTTGGTATATCTATTACCCTTAGGAATACAGTGTTACTGAGTTTCGTCGCTAATGCAGCATGGATGGTGTTTCTACCACCATCCTTCCGAGGCAATTCAGCATCGGATGAAAACAACGAAGGTAAAAAAGGTAAAAACGATATAAATGACGGAAAAGAAAAGAAAGATAATATTGGAAAGCTCAGCTTGAATCAAAAGCTCTTTCTTTTATGTTTGATTGTGGGATCTTTATGGTTTGAGCTATTTGGCGATGAATGCAACCAAAGTATGGAACATATTTGGAGCACTCTCTTGCACAATCGTTGGAATGTTTTTGTAGGAGCGGAAGAGTAAGTTTATTGCATTTCGTAATCACAAAGAATTAAATATGCAAAAGCCCTAGATTTTAACACTATTTTTTCCCTCAAGATATGTGACATGGGAAATCGCTCCCGGTAGACTTCAAGATGGATCCATAATTGACGTTTGGTCCAAAACAGATACAGTTTCCTGGGAGATGCCAGTATCCGGAACACCCTGTACCTCAACAGCTCGACATGGAAGGTGGCGATCTTTCCCCTACTTAGCAGAACTAGATGGCGAGGATGGATATGCGTTGTGGGAATATCTTTGCACCGAGTGGAATGATGCAAAAGAAAATGAAGAGGATGGACGTAAATTGTTACGATTTAACTTTTTCATGTTACAGGCTGATGTCCTCCCAAATATGGGATTTTCGGCGACGAGAAAACGTTTGATTCAGTCTCATGAATGTGGTATTGCTACCAATTATGCTACAGAAGAAAGTCCACCTGACCTTTAAGAGTAGGACTTTTATTAAATCTAAATTAATTTGCATCTTATATTCTTTCATCAAGGTAATCTATTATATTTTGGACAATATTGAAACATGTATAAATTCTTCCCTGATTTACTACTAATTCAATTTGGGAACCCTACAACCTGTGCTAAAATGAGAAGTGATTTCAAAAGTATGAAGATAATCTGAAACAATTTGTGAGCAAAAACCTTCTCTTGAGTCACAAATACCTTCATAAAAAACAAATATTATGTTGAGATTCTACGTACGACCGAAAGATTGCTTTACTCTGACACACCTCCTCCATCTATAACATCTATCAACCCATCGTCAAGGATTATACAAAAGCGAACCAAACCTTACAGCGGATACAAAAATATAAACCATTTGTTTCAAATTAAAAAATCTGTATTTGGGTCAGAATGAGTGGAAGACTAAGAAGGTTTGGAGGACCAGCTTTGGCTGTTGGAATGGCCTCGACAGTTTGCATTGGTGCCGTCATATTTAGCCATTATGCACAAGTGAGGGGAAAGGCTGATATGCGAGCGGGAGTAGAACGAGATAAAGAACGTCTTCGCATACGGCGACAAATGAAAATGACGGCTTCCTCTTCTTCAGAAAAGGGAAGCATACCAAAAGACTCATGAGAGATTGTTATGAAATAATTTTTAATGGTATTAAGTTCAATAACTCTATCGCAAACAGGGTTGAAATTATGAGTACAGATCAATGTACAATATATGAAAGAAGATGAATGGTATGATGTGAATATTTTGTCTTTTGAACAAGCTTTAGGGGAAAAACTTCCAGAAAGAATTTTGGATTTGTACATTATTGCCACATTTCTAAATTCACGATGTATACCATGGCTCGATATGTGTTTGAAATGAAACAGAAGAAGAGAAAATAAATCATATAAGCCTGATACATTACTTAAACTTAGCCAGGTTAATACATCTATTCAAGAATAAATTATATTCAATTTGAATTTTATATCATTCGAATTTAGATATTTTTCGGGAATTTATATTACCCCAATGCATCTTCATATCCAGTATTCTTTAATTGTCCAAAATCCAGGATCAATAAGACTACCTGGTAAGTTACTAGTTCCAGGCCAATCAGGGAACCATCCTCGGGAGGCGCAAGAGAAAGCAGTTGTATCTGCAAGGCCCAATAAAAACAAAAGAAAAATAATTGCAGCAAATCCTTGAAGTTTCGCCTGAAGTAGTGCGGATTTGAATTCATTGCATTCTAGATCGGCTTTGTATGCATCAATCTTATTTTGGGCTACATCTGGCTCAACTGTATCAGTGTTTGTGTTGAAAGTGTCAAAGATGGCACGTACAGCTAATGGATTGCAACCACTTCCAACCAGAGCTTCTTCGTAGGCTGCATATGTTAAATATCCTCTGGTGGCAAAATAATTCACTTTTGGTCCCTTATCCACAATTTTTTCCACCGAAAGTTTATAATTAACAATTTTTTGAATGTCTGCCTTACTTAAATCCTGTGGAAGGAAGCAAAGTGGTGAAACTCCCACCATTTCACCTCCCAATGTAGGACCGACACCCGCGAGGCGTTTGATGGTTTGAACATTTTTATACATTCTTGGGAAAGCAGATCGAGCGATTCCGGCTCCTCCGGAAGCACCCACGAGCCAAAACCCTGCCTCCAAACGTGCATCAGACGCGGCAGCAGGAATTTGATTTACAATTTCATCTATTACATTAAGAGAAGTGGAAGATGGAAGAGTGCTATGTTTCAATGCTACAAAAGTCTTGCTTTGAAAGGCATCACATTGGATATGATTGATAACCAAAAGTGCTATTGTAAGGAAACGGCTCATCATTTTGATGGATATCTTGGTTCTATTGGATGAAACACAAACAATAAATACAATCAATTATGGGACGTCATGTTCATGTGGTGTGATTCTTCATTTTTTGTTTTTCTTCTTGATGGCAATTATGACGTCAGGTCGTACGAATACGCATCAATGGAAGATTCTTGATTCAAGTTGAAGTCGAACAACAAATCAAATATAATCCATAATTGATAGTTTCTTCATAACAATCCTTAAATAACTAGAAATAACCATTACTACTAAAAATTATTATTATAATCCATAATGTAACTGTAACCACTACTTAACATTATTATTATTATTATTATTATTAACTTAACATTATTATTATTGTTGAAAAAGGTAGATCACATAATACATTGAATCTAATTAACTACAATGCCGATGCTTCATAGAATAAAAACTACATTCCTCGTCGCACTTTTTATAAGAGTCCTTCCAACAACTTCGAGTTTTGCTGTTGGAGGTGGACCACCAGCAAGTGTCACGAAAGGAGGACCACCTCCCGGTGGACCTCCTGGAGCTACTGGCCCTCCTGGAGCAGGCGGACCTCCTGGTACAGCAGGAACTAACGCACCTGGAGGACTTGAAACGTTTTTTGAAAAAGTCTGGCCTATCCTATATGCATTTGATGAAGAGGGGAAACAATCAGGTGTGAGGGATAGTTCTAAAAATTTGCGGGTTTTATGGACTCGAGCTTTATTGAATAATTTGGAAAAAATTGAGGATCCCTTTGCTTATGATTTTTTACCAGATTTCACAAGGAACGTTGTTGGGATGTTGGCTGCTAGAACGTTTTGGTCAGGACCCTTGGGAAAAAATGCCATTGACAAACTTGATTGGATAGTTGATCGAACTAATTTTATCGATACACAACTTGAATTATTCTTAGGAGAGACGAAAGAGCAAAAAAGTAGAAGACAAGTTATTTTACTAGGAGCTGGATATGATACAAGGTCACTTCGTTTTCAAAGACCTGGATTAAAATTTTTTGAAGTTGATTTACCAGACATTTCGAGGGCCAAAGAGTCCATGATGACAAAATATTCTTCGACTTCAACATCCATGATAACACCTGCATATGTTGGATTCGATCTAAATAGTATTTGTACTGATAAAAAAAGCTTAATTGAGGAGCTGGTAAACAAATATGGATTTAGTTTAGAGAAAAATGTCCCAACAATGATCATTTGTGAAGCAGTGCTTTTCTATCTTATTCCAGATGCAGCACAAGGCCTCATGAAAGAAGTTTTTGACTTACCAAATGCCGAAAGGTATTGTATGACTGATAATCTTGCTAAATTAGGTGTTGCTCCAGGACCACCAGTGCCTACTCCACGTGAAAAATGTGAATCATGGTTGGATAAAGAAGGAAAAGAACTTATTGATCATAGTGCTATATGGGGTGGTGCAATTCATTTTGTGGCTGCGAAGTGAGCATTAAAGATAAATTGAACATTTTTATTGTTATTAAGGTTTATTTTCAAGAACAGATACGAATTTTTATTTGCATTATTTTACTATAAACCTTGAATGAAGCAAGCCATATTGTTGCTGAACTTCCGCAAATAATTTTTCTTAAGACAATTTCACTACCATGATCTCATTGAATACTTTAGCAATTAAAATACTGGGACGACACTCGTAACAACATTTTTAAATGGATTGCTTGTTAAATTTTACTGTGCACAGTAGAGATTCTTTTCGCGACCATCTAATAAAATTATGGAAATAGCTCTTTTTCTCAAAATGATGCTAAAGATACTGAAAGGAAATATATATACACAACCGTAAAGATACTTCCTTTTGAACACTGCTATAAATATTTTTAAATTTTAGATGAACCTTTAATAATCAAAATTCGGAAAAAACTTTGATGCCTTATTTTTCTCGATTTTGTTTAAGAGATCATGACAAAGCGCTAGTTCTATAATCAGATAATCATTTTCATTGATGAGCAACATCCATTCTGTAGTATAACAACGTTAAAAATGCAAAAGAGTTCCTAAACTAAAGCTTATCCTTTGCTCCAATCACAGAGCCAGGTATCGCTTTGAAAACGCGGATTAGTCTTGTGTTGCTTGCTTTCAAACAAACAAACATATATACAGTTTAGGGACAGTTCGTTAATGTCCAAATCCCTAAAACATAAATATCTTAGCTGGACACTTCCTTGGACCTACACTGTAAGCATTTTGTACAATATGCGTGCACAGACTGATGATTCTTTTTATATGAAAAGTGAAGGCTACTTTTCCGCTACACATAATTCGACGTGAAGCTACGGTTCTACCTCAGTGTGAAGCATAATGGGTCACGTTAATCACGTCATACACAACAACATAAACATAAACAGCAACAACATAAACATAAACAGCAACAACATAAACTGTTGAAACAGCACTAACGTTGTTTCGTGTTTTCGAGAATGGCCTTATCCAAAGATACTTTCTTCAGAAAGATGCTACGTAGTATCATGTAGATAGAAATACATTCAACATATACATACGTATTAGTTAGAAATAAATAAACTATTAAACATCTCACTTTTTACCTTTTCAAACATTATCTT